>ERZ780166.337-NODE-337-length-39570-cov-12.829862_pt1 | contig 39570 bp, 30 predicted proteins | sample MGYA00511366_ERZ780166 | MGnify/ENA primary metagenome ERZ780166 (study PRJEB29588, sample SAMEA2162231) | human gut metagenome | biome: human gut; feature: human-associated habitat; material: faeces | place: Denmark | collected 2008/2010 ...
ATGTTTATACCAGTGCCGGCTATATGCTTCGCATTGACTGCTGGGAAGCTGAAAAAATTTTAAAGACTACACCTGGTTCAGACTGTGCATTGAACTCACTTGCTATTGATGAACCGCTTGAATATGCAAGGTTGTATCTTGATGGAAATTTACAGATGTGGATTGATGCAGAAGACTCATTAGAATTGTGGTAATAATTAAGCTGTCACTCTTGAAAAAGGTGACAGCTTAATATTTAGGTCTGTTCGAATACTTTTTCTATCAGGAGATTACGCAAACATAGTTAGAAAGTGGTTACGGATGAGAAGTACAACTGTCATCATGAAAAAAAGCTGTGGAACAACTGGATTGAGATAAAACATTTTTCCTTTTTCATCAAAAAAGGCCTCGCTTCATTTCGATACACCTTGATAAGTAAAATATGCACTGATTATTTCAAAATTTATAATGCATTTTTTCCAGACAGTCTGTATACCCATATTGTTCACTTCCATGGCTATTGTTAAACAACGCATTAATAAAAATGTAAATCTTCAAGCAATTCTTACTGCAATATAGCTTGATTTCAAACTATATTGCAAACTACAACTATGTTATATCACAACAAACAATATCAGCTACTATTCCATAAATGGACATTTTATGGATTTTGTACAAATTCCATTCTCGATATAAATTAAATTTACCTTTCAAAGCCGGAATACATTATAATTTCCTATATCAAAAAGGTGTATCGCATTAAAGTTTTTTACTTCTTTGCGATACACCTTGTGCTATGCTCTGCGTCTTATCCATTTCACTCTAAAATCACTATTACTGATATATTACGCTTCCATTAAACAAGCAGATTTCTTCATGCATTTTTCTACCATCCGTTCTGCAAGAAATGCTACTATTACCGTAATAATAATCATAACTACTAGCATCCATATTGGTGTGATTGCCTCCATGGTATCACCATATGCCTTTCCCATCTCTGCTGCCTGATCTGCGATTTCTTCTGCACGATTTGTCCATATTACAATTGTACGACCAAATGGAATCAAAGCTAAAGGAAGATATGAGATACGCACTCCGGCTATTCTTTTATTACCGATTGCACAGCGAATAATGTCCGTCAATATTCCGATCAACAAAATCAATCCCCAGTTTAGAATCGTCCCTTCTCCCATGAGCGCACAAGCACCTGCCACAAGAAATGCAAAAAGTGTTCCAACACCGAACTTCTGCCATCTTGTCGTCAAATACAGATACGGAATCCCTGCAAACACAGAAGAAACCAACGAAGCATATACCCAGAAAAATGGGTGAATATATCCCAGACAAAGGGAAGCATATATGATTCCAATATATAACAGCGTATACAAAACAGCACCGACAATCATTTTTTTTGAATCTTTCATATAATTTCTCTCCTGTTCATAATTTTTTTAAACTCATGCACCTTTCACAATCCATTCCTTTGCTTTTTGCTGCTCCTGCACCATTGCATAATAATGTCCCTGTTTTTTAAGCAACATATCATGTGTTCCCATTTCTTCAATTTTTCCATCATTTAGAACAATGATCTGGTCGGCATTCTGTATGGTATTCAGCCTGTGCGCAATTACAAATACTGTCTTTCCCTTCATCAGATGGTCAAGTGCCTGATTGATTTTTGCCTCATTATCTGCATCCAAAGAGGCGGTGGATTCATCTAAAAGCAGGATAGGCGCATCCTTCAGAATTGCTCTTGCAATCGCAATCCGCTGTTTTTCTCCTCCGGATAATGTATTGCCACCCTCAGACAGCTTTGTCTGGTATCCTTTTGGTAGCTTTACAATAAACTCATGGCAATGAGCCGCCTTTGCAGCCGAAATGATTTCCTCTTCTGTCGCATTCTCACGTCCGGCTTTGATATTATTGTAGATGGTATCAGATAACAATGTATTCTCCTGAAATACTTCACTGATATATTGCAGAAGTCCATCCGGATTTAACTGTCGTATATCTTTTCCTCCGATACGGATACTTCCTTTTGTAACATCAAAGAAACGTGCGATAAGATTTGCTACCGTGGATTTACCGGAGCCGGATGGTCCGATCAGAGCCGTAGTACTTCCTTCTTTTGCATGAAAACCGATATCGTGTAATACTTCTGTCTGTAAATTATAAGAAAAGCTTACATGATCAAATGCAACATCAAAGTGCTTTAATGTCACCTGTTCTTCCCTGTAAGGAAGCGGCTTGGTGTCAAATGCCTGTTCCAAATTGAATGCTGCAAGTCTGAGTTCCTTCAACAGGCCATAAGAATGTTCAAACGCAATCAGAAGTGCTGACAAAGCAAGACTCATGAGCATAAATGCCACAAGCTGTTGGGAAGCGATTGATCCGCCTAAAAACAGGTAACTTCCAATCAGCAGTACGAAGGGCAGGAGAAAGTTTGCAACGATGGAATACATACTGGTCGGGACAGCAGTTTTTACTTCTGCCTGTACATTTGTTTTTCTGATATCCTCTAATGTATCCGACATTCTTGCGAAATGTGTACTTGTCATATTGGCAGACTTAAACACTTTCATGCCTTTGATATATTCGAGTACGATAGATACCATTTTAGAGGTCAGATCACGTTTCATTTTTCCATATTTTTCAACCAGAACGTTACCCTGGTGTAATATTGGCAATGCGATCAGAATCACTACACATTCCGCAAGTGCCAGCTTCCAGTTGATAAAAAATGTACCAGTCAAAATCAAAACTCCCATTACCAGAGTCTTAATAATCGATGGTAAGGTATGTGTCAGTACCAGTTCAAAATTGCTCAAATCCTTTGTCAGCGTCGTAAGCAAATATCCACTGCTGTTCTGATTAAAATAGCCAAGACTTAACGAGCGGTAATGATTTGCCAGCTGCAGCCTCAGATTACTACACATCTTAGCACCTCTCGAAAAGCACAGAAAGTATCCACTTCTATATATGATCAGCCGAAGTATTACGCTTATCAAGCATACAATGGTATAATTCCGTACAAGTGTACCTGAAAGCGTTCCGCTTAAAAGATGAACCACAGTAAAGTACAGCATCAGATACATCACAAGACTTCCGATCGCATCCAGTGACATCAAAACAATCGGTACGATTAACTGTCTGCCTTTATCACCAATTAACTTCTTAATACTATGCAGCATCCTGTATTCACTCCTTTCCCACCATTTCTCTGATGTAAGTATCCCACATATGGCTGTATCGTCCTTCTCTTGCAACCAGCTCATCATGTGTTCCCTGTTCCACTGCTTTTCCATCTTCAAAGACAACAATATGATCCGCATTGCGGATGGTATGCAGTCTGTGTGCAATCATGATCGTAGTTTTTCCCTGCAACAGATTTTGAAGTGCAAGCTGTATCTTATGCTCATTCTCAATATCCGAATAGGAAGTTGCCTCATCGAATACAATAATAGGCGCATCTTTTAAAATTGCTCTTGCAATGGAAACTCTCTGCTTTTGTCCTCCGGACAGTTTCACACCCGCATCACCGATTTTGGTCATGTATCCATTTGGCAGACTCATAATAAAATCATCAATCTGTGCCGCCTTAGCCGCCTGTCTTACCTGTTCTTCCGTAGCTTTTGTTCCCATCCGGATATTTTCCAGAAGGGTGTCCTCCATGAGAAATACATCCTGGAACACAAAAGCTGTCAGATCAGAAAGATTTTCTGCTTTTAACTCATTTACCGGAACTCCTCCGATTTTGACCGTTCCGCTGTCTGCATCCCAGTATCTGCCGATCAGTTGTGCCGCTGTTGTCTTTCCGGCTCCGGATGGACCAACAAATGCATTTATGCTTCCAGCCTTCAGATGCAGGTCAATATCCGATAATACTTCCTCACCTTCCTTTGTATAACGGAATGTCACATGGGCAAAATCAATTCCATAAGAACCCGTTTTCGGCAGCTCTTTATTTCCGCTTTGCATTACTTCCATGTCCATAATCTGCTTCACATGGTCAAGACCACTGCCCAGTTCCATCGACTGCATGGCAATCGTTACCAGATTTAGAAAGGAAGTAAAAAAACACATGGTAAGCAGGATAAATAAAAGGAATGATGCCACTGATAAAGAGCCCTGAAGATAAAGCCAGCCACCCACAGGCAGGGTAAACAGAATTGCGGAATCCAGTACAACAAGTGCGATTGACAATGGATTGCAGGAGGACTCACACATCTTTATCCAGCAGTCTGTGTATACTTTGAGAGCAGTCCGGTACTGTTCAAATTTCTCAGCAGTCAGGTGATACATTTTGATAACCGGCATTGCCGTAATAAATTCATTTGCGGAAGCATTCAGTTTTTCCGTATCACCTGCAAATTCGTCCGTCAGATCCGGATATCTGCCCATGAGTGCCATCGGGATTGCAATTCCCAGGATCATGGGTATCAGCATAATGAGTGCCATCTTCCAATTCAGCCGCAACATGAAAAGAAACATCATAAGCGGTACAACAACAGCCTGTGCCAGCTCCAACGTACTATGTGCCAGAAAGTTCTCAATTCTGTCCACATCATCAAATAATGTGGTCTTGATCTGTCCTGGTGCATGTTCTTGAAAATATCCGAGGTTAAACTTTGACATATGCTCCAGCACCCGAACCTTGATCCTATGCATGGTATTAAAGGCTGCAGTGTGGGAACAGATTCCGGCTAATGCTGTAAAAATCGCCTGCAGCACTGCTGCACCAATACCGATTCCAGCCCACTTTAAAATCGTATGAAGTGTTACCTCATTTTTAATAATCAGAAGCAAGATCTGATAGACTACCATATACGGAACCAGGGATAATGCCGAAGAGAAAACCGCCAAGAGCATTCCCAGTCCCAGTTTTCCACGTTCTTCTTTTGCAAGTGTAAAAACGTATGGTAATCCGGTTCGTTTTTGTTCCATGAAACGATACCCCTTTCTTTAATAGTGTAATTTAGGTGAGTTACATCTTTCTAACTACACCTACTTTACTCATAAGAAAGCCAAAAATCAATATCAATCCTGTATTGCTCTGTGCATTTTGTTTCATCTTGAAAATCCTTGTATTTTCAGCATATTCTGTTGTTTTTCTGCTTCCTTTTTTATAAAATCGTGACTAATAAATATTGGATTGTCACCTTTTTTTAAAGGGGAGTATATGCTAGAATACAAGTGTTCAGAGCCAATGAAATACAGCAGATTAACCCAGAAAGGATGAGTACAGAAATGATTCCATCAGTAATTGACTATTTATTACAGCTTCCGGAAGCTATGCACTTTGCAAAGGTTCATGAACTTTGCAGTGATGGCATTTCCTCCTACCGTATGCTTTCCGACTATGGTAGTGGCACTTTCCAACTGATAGAATTTGAAAATAATCTTCTTTTAATTCTGATTGGTGATTATAAACCAAAAGATACATTTGAAAAAATCACGGAAATTTCAGAGGACTATATGGAAATCAGCCAGTTTGAAACCGACAGCAGTTCTTTCAAAATTGGTGGAAGAAAAAGGAATCAGGTTGACAAAGGAATTTATTGCTATCTTAATACCCAAAAGAAAACCTATACCTATTGTGAAGGTGGCAAGGCCGTCCGATTTACTAAGGTGATTCTTTCCCCTCAATACTTCCAGACTTATTTCAAGCTGCACGATGAAAATAATGCCAGACTTCTCAGTTCTGCAAGGGATTATCTTCTCAAAAATCCTAACCTCCCGGAACTCAATTTCGTATTTCAGCAGATACGGGACTGCCAGGCAGAGGGAACTACTCTAAAACTCTATCTGGAGAGTAAAGTAATGGAACTTCTTTCTCTGGTTGTAAAAGGAATAGAACAGGAGCAAAAACATATTTCTGTAAAACTGGATTATAAGGATATCCGGAACCTGAAAAAGACCATAACCGTAATGAAAAGCGATTTATCTGCCTATCCATCCGGTGATGAACTGGCCCGGATTGCCGGTATGAGTCCCGCACGTTATCAATTGGCATTCAGGAAACATTTCGGAACAACTCCATATGAATATCTCAAAGAAATGAGGCTGAATCAGGCACTGCTTTTATTAAAAAACTCCGATTATGGAATTGCCACGATTGCGGCTAAAGTTGGCTATCACAATTCCGGACATTTTGCAAAACTATTTAAAAAGGCATATGGACTTGGGCCAAGAGAATATCGAAATATTCATGGAATCAAATAAGGATGCCTTCATAACCTTTGTACATAAATCAAAAGCTGCTCCTGGAACGGGTACTTATACAATTTAACATAGCTTTTTGTGTTCTGCATTGTTAATTCTGTAAGAGTCACTACACTAATTTAATTGGTAAAATCCCAGTCTTAAGTCGTCTGCTATTCACAGGGAAGTTTTCCATCGCTGTTGTTTTCCAGATGGATCTTTTCTGTTCCAGCTTTGACTGCTGTTTCATACTAGCATTTTGTATTATGAAATAATGCCAATTTTATCTGTTCTTTCCTACATCTCTATTAGTTTCTTTATAATTTCCCGTCCTTGCTTTTGTCTATATTCTATACCCTTTTCTGAATGATTTGAAAACTCTACAACAATAATTTATGTCCCTTTTCACAGAGTTCATAAATTTCTTCTTTCTTCATCTCTATCATAGGATTTACTTTCTGCGTCTGTTTTCTCTTCACATTACGGTAGATAAATAAAATATAAGCAGGAGCACTCCTGCTTATATTCCAATTTAATAATATCCCCGTTCTTCCATCCAATCTTTCACATAGCATCGGATTCCAATATAAACCACATGCACCAATAGTAATAGTGTAATGAGATTTATAGAAATAATAGATTTTATCCAATCTCCAAAGTAAATTGCAATAGCTGTACTCATTATTGCTACCATGATACTGATGATATCCCAGCAATATTTTCGATAAATTTTTCCTATCTGGTAACCAATCCCGATTATCAGCAATCCTGTTATTACGAATAAAATTCCCATAACAACACTGGCAATCAGCCAGTACATAATCCCAGAAAGGATACTGTTTGGGATTCCACTGCTTAACTGACCAAAAGAATCTGCACCTGTCACAAACTCTCGAAACAAGCTTCTCGTTCCTTTTCCAATCGCACCGAAAAAGGTGATAAAATCGTTAAGGAAAACTGGCGAAAGAATAGCAGCAAACAGTGTTGTTGTTATGCTGTACCATGCCAGCAGGAACAGTGTACTTTCATAAGCAACCATCATATTTTTATATTTCTTTTCCAACTGACTTTTTCGATTATCGCATTTTTCTTTTGCTTTCTGGTAAGCAGTCCGGTCACATTTTTCACATTTCTCATAAGGCACTTTTTTCTCAACAGCTACCTCTACCGTCTTTTGATGTGTCTGTGCATAAAGTTTTTCCTGTTCTGCTTTTTCATACTTAAATTTCCATGCCACGACTTCGGCGTCGGCTCTTTTCCTGCTGTCTGCCTCGCTGGTCAATCGTTCCTCTGTTTTCCTTAATCTTGTCCGCAATGCTTCGATATTCTCGGCTCTGTTTTCGCTGTTCAATTTCTCGTTCAAGGTCAGCGATTCGTTTAGTTGCCTGTTCAGTTCCATAATTCTCTGGTCTTTCTGATCCAGTTCGTCCTGCATCTGTTCCGTCATCAGCAGAAGTTCTTCCACCTGCCCGACGTTCTCTGAGTTTCTGCATCCGTTCATCAATCTCCCTCGCTTTCTCTATCTGCTGTTTAAGGTCAGCAATTCGCTGTTCTGTTTCTGCAATAAGCTGTTCTCGCTGTTCAGCTTCTGCGTTAATTCCTGCCATTGCTGATTCTCGGTTTCCAACTGTACGATTCTGGTTTTCTGTTGCTCGATCTGTGAGAGCAGTTCTTCTGTATCTGGCAAAAGATTCAGCAGCCCGGATAATTCGCTGTTTAAGCTTTTTAAACTCTTGTTCTGCTCCTGAAAAGACAGGAGCTGTCGATCCCGTTCCTGCAATTCCTGTACCATCTCTGCAATAAGATTCTGCTGTTCCTCGATCTGATTTATCATTGTCTCCATCATGGGAATGACTTCCCGGCTTTCTTCTAATATCATCCAATCGCTCCTTCCATTGTGTCAATGCACCGGATACTTTTCCAAAAGAAATCTGTATTTTATTCAGCAGTGCATTTTGTCTTTTTATGATCTGGTTTTCCTCCACTTTCCATGAAGCGGATGATGTCTGTCCGTTCTGAAATTTCTCATCAATTTTTCTGGCATCCGCACCCTCATGGATCGTCGGTATCTCTAATTTTCCCTGCCTTGCATAAGAACGGTGGTCAATATGATTTTCTACTTTCAAATGTGCATTACATACATTCGCCCATTCGCTCCGCCACAGTTCACAATTTTTTGGATTGTTCCACCCGGTAGCATCGGTCAATACACGTTTCCATTGTTTCCTGTTCCTTGCCCCGACTTTCTGGACTCCATTTTCATCAAGTACAGGGATTCGGATTCCATGACGGTCAGGGTTCTTTTTATCCTGCCACCAGTCCGGATGGGATTCATCCACCACGGTATTTCCATTTTCATCTCTGACAAAATCCCAATCCTTGATTTCTTTGTTCCCCCATGAGTGATCTGGATTGAATGGTCGCATCGTCACAAGTAAATGCACATGGGGATTTCCATCTCCTTTATCGTGGATACTCCAATCCGCACACATTCCCTTATCTACAAAGGTCTTTTGGATATATTCCGTTGTATAATCTATCTGTTCCTGTCGGCTCCATTCTTTCGGAAGTGAGAACTCAAATGACCTGCCGAGTTGTGCATCTGCACTTTTTTCTGTCTTCAAAACTTCATTCCATAAACGCTGCTTCTGAAAGGTAAGTTTAAATTTTTCCAGTGCAGCTTCTTTGTTATCTGCCCTTTTATATCGGACAGATTTCTGGAACCGTCTGATATTTTCAGCAGGTACATTCTGCCATTCCTGTGGTGCATTTTCACACATCATCAGGCTGGTATAAACGACTTCTCTTTTGGAAGTGTAGTAACTGATTCTGCCTGTTTCTTCATTTTTCATCACATCGCCATTGAGATAGGCAGATGCTGATATGATGGATTTTCCTTTGCTGCGCCCAACAATCTTTACTGTATAATGAAAAATCGCCATGATCCGTTACCCCCTTTCTGCCGTATCCGGCTTTGATTTCCGGCTGAAAGCCCCGCCGACGGAACGAGCCCGGCAAGCATAAGCGCAGACCGGTTGCCACCTGTGGCAAACTTATACGGACGACCTCTGGTTGTCCATAAGTGCGCCCTTCATAAAAAAGCAATGAAGGGAATGGAAAATCCACTCCCTCCGGCATTACACTTCCTCCGTATTTGCAACTGGCTCTTTCTGCATTGCCTTTGAGAAGAATTTCCCATTTGCTTCCTGCCTTTTTAAGAAGCCGATCAGCTTCGGGATATCTTCTTCCTCAATCGCAGAACCCAGCACCGATTCCACTGCACCGCCAATCTGGCAGAGCCTGTGTGTCCGCTTTTTGGTTTCCACATCTTTCTGACGTTTCTTCAGTTCCCGTTTCTGTGCTGCATACTGTTTTGCTTTCTCAAGGCTTTCCTGTTCTTTCTTTTCCAACTGGAGCATACGCTCCTCATAACTTTTTGTTGATCTTGCCATAAATATCATCGTCCTTTCTTTTTTCTTCCAAACATAAGTTTCCTGTTGTCTATCAGACGAAGTACATGGTATAATCTGTTTGCGTGTAGGTATATCATGACTCCAGTCTGATAGAACCTTTGGCGGTTTCTTCGGGAACCGCTTTTTTAAGTTGAACCGTTTCTTGTGACTGCTTTCACATTTCCCTTATCCCTCAAGTCCCTGCCCTCGTTGGCTTCCATAAAAAGTTCCAGCATATCCGTTTTGATCAGGACTTTCCTACCGACCTTTAATACCGGAAGCTTCTTCCACTCCACCAGCTTTCTCAGGGTGTTCCTGCCGATTCCCGTATAATCAGCAGCTTCTTCAATAGATAGGGCAATCTTTCTTTGTGTCATATAACCACCTCCTTTTAAATTGCATTATGCAATTTCGTTTGTGCTGTCAGTATAGCGTGTTTATATTGCTTTGTCAAGCATTATGAAATTTTACTATTTTTCTTGAAATTGCATATTGCAATATATTTTGCTGCGTGGTATAGTAATGACATACCGAAAAAGGAGGCACATCAGCATGAAAGATAAAGAACTACGCAAGCTGATCGGCAGCAGGGCAAAACAGCGCCGTCTCGAATTAAATCTGACACAGCCTTATGTCGCAGAGAAGATGGGAGTTACCGCTTCCACAATCCTGCGTTATGAGAATGGTTCGATTGACAATACCAAAAAAATGGTACTGGAAGGTCTTTCGGAAGCACTTCATGTATCGATTGAATGGCTCAAAGGGGAAACGGACGAATATGAAACTGATATTACGGATAAGAAAGAATTATTGATTCGTGATGCGATGGGCGATATTCTCAAGCAGTTACCTCTTGACCTTAATAAAACAGAAGACGCTTTTTCTAAAGACTTACTGCTGTTAATGTTAAAGCAATATGAACTGTTTCTGGATTCATTTCAGTTCGCCTGTAAAAATTACAAAGGCAGTACCAAAGATGCGGATATTGCTAAAGTAATGGGATTTGAATCGAAAGATGAATATAATGAGATTATGTTTCTCAGGGAGATCACGCATACTGTCAACGCATTTAACGATATGGCAGATGTGATAAGACTCTATTCCAAAAAGCCAGAAACAGCAGAACAAAGGCTTGCAAATCTTTTATCCGAAGTTATGTATGACGATTCTGAATCGGTATAGCAAGGCAACCGGAGTTGTGATACAATGAGCACAAGCGAGTCAGGCTGTTTACAGATTTGACGAGCGGCGAATTGGCTTATGGACTTGTCCATAAGATGCCTACACGCAAGAAGCATTTCAACAGTTCCGATTGTCTGATATCGAAAGGAGATATACGATTATGGCAAAAGGATCTGTTAGAAAAAAAGGAAAGAAATGGTACTATCGCTTCTATGTAGAGGACGCAAGCGGTAAAATGGTTCAGAAAGAATATGCTGGAACCGAAAGCAAAAGCGAGACGGAAAAGCTTCTCCGTAAAGCACTGGAAGATTATGAAAATAAGAAGTTTGTCGCAAAAGCAGACAGCCTTACGGTAGGAGAACTTCTGGATATGTGGGCGGAAGAAGAACTGAAAACCGGAACACTCAGCAATGGCACAGTGGAAAATTATCTTGGTGCAATCCGATGTATCAAAAAACACCCGATTGCAGGCCGAAAGTTAAAAACAGTTACCGCTGAACATTTACAGAGTTTTCTCGACCTGCTTACATTCGGTGGCGAGTTTCCAGATGGAAAAGTGCGAAAAGGATACAGCAAAGATTATATCCATTCTTTTTCCGCAGTGTTACAGCAGTCTTTCCGTTTTGCAGTATTTCCAAAACAACTAATCAGTTTCAATCCGATGCAATATATCAAGCTGAAACGACAGGCAGAGGAAGTTGACCTCTTTTCCGATGATGAAGTGGAAGAAGGCACACAGCCGATTTCACACGAGGATTACGAGCGACTTATCAAGTATCTGGAAAAGAAAAACCCACCTGCCATTCTGCCGATTCAGATTGCGTATTATGCCGGACTCCGTATCGGAGAAACCTGTGGTCTTACCTGGCAGGACATTAACCTTGAGGAACAATGTCTCACTATAAAACGCAGTATCCGCTACGACGGCATGAAACACAAAAATATTATCGGACCAACGAAGCGGAAAAAAGTAAGGATTGTTGATTTTGGCGATACTCTGACTGAAATACTGAAAGCTGCCAGAAAGGAACAGCTCAAAAACCGGATGCAGTATGGCGAATTATATCACCGCAATTACTACAAAGAAGTGCATGTGAAAAACAGGGTATATTATGAATACTATCATCTTGACGGAACACAGGAAGTCCCAGCCGACTACAAAGAAATTTCTTTTGTCTGCCTGCGACCGGATGGTTCTTTGGAACTGCCGAGTACACTCGGCATTGTGTGCAGATCAGTGGCAAAGAAGCTGGAAGGATTTGAGGAGTTTCATTTTCACCAGTTACGTCACACTTACACCAGCAACCTGCTTTCCAATGGGGCTGCCCCGAAAGATGTACAGGAGTTGTTAGGACACTCTGATGTCAGTACCACAATGAATATTTACGCTCACTCAACAAGAAAAGCAAAGCGGGATTCCGCAAGACTTCTTGATAAAGTAGCGAGCAATGCTTAAACAAAAATTTCCCTTATTTCCCTTGCAGATTCCGCATAAGGGCAAAAATAAGGGAAAATACATATCATTTCACTGTCTAATGGGCTGAAAAGCCTGTAAAATAAGGAAAGTTCAAGAAATCTCTCCACAAATTTTGATTTGTTTAAATCAAGCATTTCCGCCACTTTCAGCCGCTTACTTTTCCTGACGAACGCCTAGCGTTCGTCTACCACCTGGAAGATATAGAACTTGAGGTAATAGCTCTCGTCCGCAGCCCACAGGATCGGATGATCCGGACCCTGGGTCTTGAATTCTACCTGGCGGAGACGCTTATGCGCACCATGAGAAGCCTCCCGGATTGTTTTGGCGAAAAGCTCAGGATCCATGAAATGTGAGCAGGAACAAGTTACCAGGAATCCGCCATCCTTCACCAGCTTTAAGCCCCTAAGATTGATCTCACGATATCCTTTCACGGCATTTTTGATGGAATTGCGGGACTTGGTAAAAGCGGGCGGATCCAGGATCACCACATCATATTTCTCACCCTGTGCTTCCAATTCCGGCAATAATTCGAAGACATCTGCACATCGGAAGCTTACCGTATTTTCCAGTCCGTTCAGCTTCGCATTTTCCGTTGCCTGATCCACAGCCAGTTGGGAAGCATCCACACCCAGAACACTCTTCGCTCCGGCGATTCCCGCGTTCAATGCAAAGGAACCGGTATGCGTGAAGCAGTCCAGTACTTTTTTATCCTTACAGAAACGATGAATGGCGGCACGGTTATTCTTCTGATCCAGGAAAAATCCGGTCTTCTGTCCGTCCTCTACATCCACCATGTAATGTACACCGTTTTCCACGATCTCTACTTTCGTGTCAAACGGTTCGCCGATGAAGCCCTTGTAACGCTCCATACCTTCCTGCAGGCGCACTTTGGCATCACTTCGCTCGTAGACACCGCGGATGGCAATACCATCCTCTGCCAGTACTTTCTTCAAAGCATCAATGATCACAAGCTTCCACTTGTCGATTCCCAGTGCCAGAGACTCCACTACCAGTACATCCGAGAATTTATCGATGACAATACCCGGCAGGAAATCCGCCTCTCCGAAGATCAGACGGCAGCTGGAGGTATCAATGGTCTCCTTGCGGTAATTCCAGGCATCCCGTACCCTCTGTTCAAAAAATGCCTCATCGATCACCGTATCCTTCCTGCGCGCCAGCAGACGAAGCGTGCTCTTGGAATTGGTATTGATATAACCGTATCCCATAAAATAACCGTCAAAATCATGAATGTTTACAATGTCACCATTCTCAAACGTCCCCAGGATGGATGCGATCTCATTATCAAATACCCACATTCCCCCGGCTTTCAGCGTTCTGCCCTCTCCTTTTTTCAATGTTACCGTTGTATTGTACATAGAATTTCCTCTCTTAATTTCGTGATTTTATCGTTTTTGCAACTTTTTCTTCTATCATATTCGTTTTTTGCTTGACAATCAATGGGTTTTTATTTATTATTTTAATGTTGACGCGATTCGCGTTAGCAAAATCGTCGCGTGGCTCAGTTTGGTAGAGCGCTGCGTTCGGGACGCAGAGGTCGCAAGTTCGAATCTTGTCGCGACGACGAAAAATAAGCTTCCACAAATGTGGAAGCTTATTTTTGTTTGCCTCAACGTATTGCACCTGTGACCTGTATCGGACTGAACACATCGTTCGGGCGCAGAGGGCTCACGAGGTCCAGTGGACCTCGGCTTTGAGCCGACCGAAGCGAAGCGGAGACCCACGAGGTCCGGGGGACCTCGGCCTGGACCGACCGAAGCGGAGCGAAGACCGCAAGTTCGAATCTTGTCTATCTCAATGTATTGAACTTACGTCCTCTAGCTGGCTCGAACACATCGTTCGGGTGCAGACCGCAAATTCTCCCCAATCCCCATAATCACAAACACCGTCGAAATATTCATCACCTGCTGAAAACTAAACATATTATTCACTGTATATGCCAGCACGCATATCCCGCAGGCTCCCACCAGCATCTTGTTCTCCCCGGCACGAAGAAAGTCTCTGATCGCCGTGATCATCATCCCTGCATAACTGATCAGTCCCAATACTCCTATATCTACCAGAACCGTCAGCCATTCATTGTGTGCATTCGTAAGCCGGTTACCGCCAAAACGGTCATTCACCATCGTCTGCAGTCCCACACTTCCCTCGTTGGATAAAAATGCATACAGGCAATCCGGTCCCACGCCGAATATTTTATGCAGAAAATCCGCCTCCCAGAAGCATCTGGCACCTGCTGCCCAGGTACCGCCCCGGGCACTCCCCCAACTGACATTAAACGTCAGCCATTTTGTCACATTCGGGTCTGTGATGTTGGGAGTCAACGCACCACCGGCTAAGGTATTGATCAGCGTCAGTAACAAAACAAGCAATATCATAACCGGTACCGCAATAGCAATCCCACAATAGATTCTATGTAACATTTTCTCCGGATAACTTCGTCTTACCCGGGTTCTGTGTATCCAATACAAAATAATTCCCGACAGAATCGTCATAAATATGCCTGCAATCGAAAACGTCAGCAGATCTGTAATTCCTTCCAGGATCAGTTCCCGGGAAAATATATTCAACCGGCGGAGAACACAGGTAATCAGACACGCTGCGGAAAACAGTGTCATCTCCTGCCAGAACACTTCCATCCTCCCGCTGTCTCTCACGGACATCCCGAATAATACGAACATGACCACTGCGAAGGTTACAATGCCGCTGCTGCTTCCCTGAGTCGCCAACGAGGCGAATCCGATCGTCACATATGCCATCAGCAACAGCTTTTTCCATGTCATCTCCTCCATCCGCCACAGCAGATAGACCCCCCCGAACAATATCGTCACCAGATACCCGCAGTACCAGTTGATATTCCCGATTGTCGAGATAAAGGATGGGTTCACGTACTCCGGATCCACCGGAAGCAGGCCGAACTTGTTCACATATCCCAGGAAAAATACCACTCCCGACACCGGCAGTACCAGCGCCGGGATCCAGCTCTTCCATTGCCACATACGGGAGATCATAAAATACACGATCACCGCTCCCAGCTGCGTCCACATTCCCATCCGCCAGGACGCTGTCCCCCACAGTGCTTCTTCCCGGTAATTCGTAAACAGATAGGATACTAAAACCGCAATTCCATAAAATACGGCAAATCTGTCCGTCACACTCAGATTCTTCCATAATCCCGCCGGCCATTCCGTGAACTTCGGCAACTCCTTTTTCTGAACTGCTGTAACCAGCCGGAAAAGCAGCCACAGTAAAAATACCGGCAGCAAAGTTTTCGCACCATAGGTCATAGTCTTGAGAAAAAAGGTCTCCTTCTCTGTTCCTATCCTGGCATATCCTTTATTGTAAAGAGGGAGTACCATCAGAATCACGATCATATACACGCTGATCACGATATCACATAAAAATCCGCTAAAGCTGCAAAGTGTCTCTGCTACGGATTCTGCTTTCTTGTGTTTTGTATTTTTTGCCATAGGCTTCATCTCTCCGAACCTTCTCCGACCACCGGAAATTTATTCCCTTTCATGATAGCTTTCCGGACTTCTTTCGTCAATCTTTTCTCAGGAGCGATCCTCTCCGTTTTTCTGCCTGTCAGACATCTTAGACAGGCTATGATACGTCTCGTAGATCAGCACAAATCCCAACGGTCCCTTGATGATCCCCCAGACGCCGAACAGCCGGATCCCGGCATACAACGACACCAATACAGCAATGGGAGACACTCCTATTTTCCTGCCGATGAGACGGGGCTCCAGTATCTCCCGCAGGAAAATACATACCACATACAGCGCACCACAGATAAGCGCTCTACCGAAGCTTCCCTCCAATAGCTGCCAGATTCCCAGTGGCAACAGCACCACCCCCGTGCCAATAAAAGGCAGCGCATCCAGAATCCCCGCCAGGATCCCCCACAGCACTCCATGCTTTATCCCCGCGATCCCTAACGTAATCGCTGCCGTCAATGCGATCGCCGACATGATGATCCCCTGTGCTTTTACAAAGGTAGCGATATAGCGGACAATTCCGCAGATCACCTCCAACAGCACATGGCAGGACTCCTGATTCAGCAGATGGTTCATGATCCCGTCATAGTCTTTCGCCAACAGTACCGACGCAATGAGAAATGTCACCAGGAATCCTCCCACCTCCGCAAACCACCGCACATACTGCATGGATTGCGACAGCATCCCCGGCAGAATATTTTCCTCCAGCGAATCCAGTCCTTCCTGCAGTCTGCCGCTGACCGTATTTTCCAGATAGGAAGCGTCCACGCCAATGATCTCTCCCACACCGTGACACAGATCCCGTACCATCGCCAGCCACTCCTGCTCCCTCGCATCCATACTCCGGATCCACACCGGCAGACTTCCCAGCACCCAGGAACTCAGTACCCATAACAGTACAGCCAACAGCAGTGTCGCCAGAATCAGAAGCACTATGGCGCTTAAGGGTCTTGGAAAATGCAGTTTGCGGTTCATCCGTTTCATCATCGGTCCGAATATCGTGACGAACAGCATCGCCAGCAGCACCGGTGCCAGCAGGGGGGTCAGATATTGCAGAAAAAAATAGACTGCTCCCGTCACCGCAAGCAGTACTATCATCTTTTTTCCTATAATGTTTTTACCGAATTCTCCCCAGTCCATTCCGCACACTCCCTTTTTGGGATTAGTGTGCTCTGAGAGACCTTTTTTATCCCCTTTTGGAGATTCCGGTTTCATTTTCTGTGAGTTTTTTCAATTCCTCCATCGCAAAACCCGCAAATGCCGGATTCTTCGGCACTACCCGGAATCCCATCTTTTTCCCGGAAATGGGATGGACAAGCTCCAGAGAATACGCGCATAGTGCCACGCCGCGATATTTCTGCGCAGGCATCACCTCTTTTAACGCTGCCGTTCCATACTTCGTATCTCCCAGCAATGGAAATCCCGCATGTGCGAACTGCACCCGGATCTGATGAAACCGTCCGGTCCCGATCGTTACATCTGCAAGCGCAAGCGGAGAAGGATCGTTGATCTCTTCCAAAATGCGATAGTGCAGCACGGCAATCTTCGCATCTGCAAATTCCTGCTCCCTGCCGGTCACTGCCACCGCCACATTACCTTCCTTGCGAAGGTAATCCACAAGATCCCCCTCCGGGCAGTCAGGATATCCACAGAGTACTGCATAATAATGTTTATTCAGTGCACCTTCTGTTAATTGCTTCGACAATGTCGCTGCTGCCTTTTTGTCTTTGGCAAATACCAGCAACCCTTCCACCGGCTGATCCAGTCTGTGGACTATGCCCAGATACGGCTCTCCTTTTCCCGGTCTCCCCGCGCTGGGAAGCTTTGCAAGATAGGATTTCAACTCGCTGACCACATCCGGTTGTCCGATTCCGGCAGACTGCACCGCCAGTCCCGCCGGTTTGCGGATGACCAGTATGCTGTTATCTTCATATAATATTTCCGTTTTCATAACCTATTCCTCTGTCATCCCCCTAACCGTTGTTCCGGATGTTAATCTATACCGTTGCATCTCTATCGCCTAATCACTTTCTCAGTCCTTTAGGATAATGATTCTTCATGACGCCTCCGGCCAGCTTCCCCCAGCCAAGGCTACAGTCATCCACGCAGATCAGATACCAGCCCTTCTCGCCTTCCGCGGAAAAAGTCTGTCCCTTCAGATAAGCCGCGGCTTCCTCCACAGACAGCTTCCACACATGCTTCACATCCTCCGGGCGCAGTGCCAGTGCTAACGCGTGCGCCGGTTCAAAACGGTTCTTTTTCAATGTGCCCAGATGAAGTCCCGGGCGCAATACCTTCAGTCCTTTCACCCCGGGCATTCTCTCCGGCATGCGGTACAGGTTATCGCCAAATGCCAGAAATCCTTCTCCGGCAGTGCATAGTCCTGCTTTGATCGTCTGCTCCTCCGAAAAGGTCTCTTTTGCGAAGTTAAAATACTCTGCCCAGTCTTTTGTCAGATTCTTCGCCGGAATTCCCTTCTCTGATCCGGTGGCACTCACCGGTTGATATCCTTCCGGAAGCTCTCCCTTTTTCTGTAATACTGCGGCATAATGCCCCTCGCCGCGTAACTTATGGGGCCACAGACGTAAAGTCCCCGTAATGCCTGGTGCCGGATTCTCTACACAACCGGGAATACCGTCGCAGCCTTCCGGGATCCCCAGTTCCTTTTTATCGATGGGGACAATCTCGAATTCCTCATGCTTTGCCAGGAAACGGCTGATGCTTCCCTCATTTTCCGCAGGCGCAAAGGTGCAGGTAGAATATACCAGTCTGCCTCCCGGGACTAACATCCGTGCCGCGCACTCCAGGATCCCGTCCTGTCTGTCTGCACATAACTGCACATTTTCCGGGCTCCATTCCTCACAGGCCACTTCATTTTTCCGGAACATTCCCTCTCCGGAGCAGGGTGCATCCACCAGGATCCGGTCAAAATATTCCTCGAAAATATCCGCCAGGTGCTCCGGTGTCTCATTCAATACACAGGCATTGCGGATGCCCATGCGCTCCACATTCTCTGACAGTATTTTCGCCCTCGCCGGATGGATCTCATTCGTGACAAGCAGTCCCTCTCCCTCCATCGCGGATGCGATCTGGGTACTTTTCCCTCCGGGAGCAGCACATAGATCGAGGATCCGCTCCCCGGGCTGTGGTGACAGTAGTGTCACAGGTGCCATGGCACTGGGTTCCTGGATATAATAAAGTCCCGCTTCATGCCAGGGATGCTTTCCCGGCTGATCCTCTTTGGTATAGTAATATCCGTTCTCCGCCCAGGGAACCTGCTGCAGCTGAAAAGTCTGCTTTACTTTTTCTGTTATGACAGACATGTCATCCCTTTTTAACGGATTCAGACGCAATGCCTGATATTTCTCATGCTCAAAGCTTGCCAGGAACTCTTCATATTCCGATCCCAAAAGTCCCTGCATTCTCTCTGTAAATGACTGCGGAAGCATAGGTTTCCTCCATCTCTGTCCTCTATTCCGAACTCTGTTCCCATTAACTGTATCACAGCTCCTATCCGCGGGCAATCATTTCTTGCCAAGCTTCACAGACACAATTATAATATTGGTTGTAAGTGCTTGTTTTTTAGTTTTAAAAGGTAACCCATTGTTTGTATTTTCATTCGTTGATTCTCGAACTCGAATAAGAAAAGAGGTTATTATGTCTATTTTCAGAAAAACGCTCAGCTGTGCGGTACTGGCAGCCTTAGGCACCTGTGCTCTCGCCGGCTGTGGCAGGCAGGATACGTCAAATGAAGCCACAACATCTGCTTCCCCCGAAGCGCCTGCTGCCATCACGGAAACCATCTCCGAAAGTACCGCTTCCTCTGAACAAACATCGTCCTCCGAAGCATCCGGGGCACAGCCCGCTGAAACCGAACCAGCAGTTTCCGAGGCGCCCTCTGTCGATGACTCCACCCCCTTCGGACAGCACGGCGCTCTCCATGTGGAGAACGGGAAGCTGACCGATGCAGACGGGAACATTGTCCAGCTCTACGGTATGTCCACCCACGGTATTGCCTGGTTCCCCCAGTATATCAATTATGATTCCTTCCGTACCCTGCGGGACGACTGGAATACCAACTGTATCCGCCTCGCCATGTATACAGCGAAGTACGGCGGTTATTGCGCCGGCGGTGATAAGGAACAGCTGAAGCAGCTGGTAAGAGACGGTGTATCCTACGCCACAGAGCTTGGAATGTACGTGATCGTAGACTGGCATATTTTAAGTGATTGCGACCCGAATCAGAACAAAGATGAGGCGATCGCCTTTTTCCGGGAAATGTCGGAAGCTTTTGCTGACAAGGACAATGTGCTCTATGAGATCTGTAATGAGCCCAACAGCGGTACCTCCTGGGACAGCATCAAGTCCTATGCCGAGGAAGTCATCCCGGTGATCCGGGAACAGAAGCCGGATGCCGTCATCCTCGTAGGAACCCCTACCTGGAGCCAGGAGATCGACAAAGCCGCAGCTTCCCCGCTTACCTTTGATAATGTAATGTATACCCTGCATTTTTACGCAGGCACCCACAAAGATGACCTGCGTAACCGCTTAGAGACCTGCGCACAGAACAATCTTCCGGTCTTCGTCAGTGAATTCGGTATGTGCGACGCTTCCGGAAATGGTGCCAATGACTTCGATTCCACGACCAAGTGGCTGGATCTGCTGAACAAATATCAGATCAGCTTCTGCTGCTGGAATCTGGCGAACAAGGACGAAAGCAGCAGTGTCTTCAAGGCTGCCAGCACGACTCTCTCCGACTGGACCGATGAGGACTTCAATGAATCCGGACGGTGGATCCGTGAGTATTTCCGCAGTATGCTGTAGAGATTGCACTACATTAATTCTTCGTCATAGACTGCCCTGCCACCACCGATGAATTTCGGTCTGGTACGGGCGCATACCACATGGGCGTCTCCGATCTGTCCGGTCCGGAGACGCACCGGTACTGCCACATCTCTCAGGTGCATTCCGATCAACGTATCTCCGATATCCATTCCCGCTGCCGCCTGAATATGTTCTACTGCCACCGGATGTTCAAATGCTTTATACGCTGCCGTAGCGAAGGATCCTCCCGCCTTGGGCTGGGGAACCACATTGACCATAGGATAACCGTATTTTACAGCTGCCTCTTTTTCCAGGATCAGTGCGCGGTTCAGGTGTTCACAGCACTGGGCTGCCAGATAGACGCCTGCTTCCTGCGTTGCCTGATAGATTCCACCGAAGACCACCTCTGCCAGCTCCGGGCTGGAATAAGTACCGATGGATGCACCGCCCACCTCGCTGGTGGAGCACCCTACTACAAACAGTTCTCCCGCCTCCGGCTTAGCTTTCTCCAGGATCTCCCTGGCCGCGGAATATGCCTCTTCTGCAATGATTGTCATATCTTCTGTCATGATGCTGCCTCCTTACATAATAAAATAAATAACTCTATAACAATAAACACATTATAACAGACCGTTTATAAATAATAATGGAAGCAAAAAGCCCACATTGGCCACTGTAAACCATCCAAAATACCGTTTCTTTTCCCCGGGGATCTGACTTGCCACCTGCTTATAAGAGATCAGGCTTGCCATAGAAGCGATCAATGTGCCCAGACCGCCCAGATTCGTTCCAACGATCAGCGCTTCCACATTTTCTGTAAAACCGGACAGCAACAGTGCTGTCGGTACATTGCTGATCACCTGGCTGGCAGCCACTGCTGTCACGACTTCCCTTCCTTCAATAATTTTTTGTAAAAAGCTGCAAAAAGCAGGCATTCTTCCTATATTTCCTATGAAAATAAAAAATCCCACGAAGGTCAGCAGCAGCGAATAATCCACTTTTCCTATGGTCGTGCGGTCTAGGATTCCAACCCCAAGCACCACAATTCCAAGCGTTACCGGATAGGGAATCATATGCGCCACCGTTAACAGGCACAACAAAAATAATGTCAGATAAAACACAGGCAGATATCTCCGCCATCCTGCCGTTTCCTGTCCGGCATCTTCTGCCTGCAACGCCCCTGCCACATCTCTGACCGCAATGCCACTGTGTTTCGCCGCAACCGCCGTACAGATAAGCAAAAGGAGCAGCGACACCGCAGAATACGGCAGCATCAGCTTTATAAATGCAATCGGGGACATCTGTATTTTCCCATATAAATACAGATTCTGTGGATTACCAATGGGTGTCAGCATACTTCCTAAATTCGCTGCGATCGTCTGTAATACCACCACCGGAACTGCCAGTTTCCGGACAGCCTCCTCTCCGGACAGACAGAGTACGGTAAATGTAAAAGGCACAAAAGTGATCAATGCCACATCATTCGTGATCAACATGCTGAAAAAGAAGCACAGCAATACCAGAATTTCTGCCAGCGCAATCACATTGTGGGTATGCTGCAATAATATCCTGGCAACCCTGCGAAATATGCCCAGCTTCTGCAATCCCGCCATCACAGTCATCAGACAGAATAAAATCGCCAGCGTCCGAAAATCAATATACCCGATATATTCTTTGTCCGGCGGGATCATTACCGCCGACAATACTGCCAACACCATCGCCGCAGTCAGCACCGTCTCTTTTTTTACAAATTCTATGATTTTGTTCTTTATTTTCATCGTTTTGTCCCTCAGGCATCCCCCGCGCCGTATCTCACAAAAAATTTTTACAGGAATATAGTAAAATTAAGAATATTTTCTACGGAGCATGCTATGTCTGTTCTTCCCTCATTGCTCTTCGGTATCTCCGCCAGTCTGGATGCACTTCTGGTAGGCTGCGCACTCGGACTGCAGAAGGTCCCTCTTCCTGCAAAACACAATCTGCTGATCAGCGCAGTCACTCTCATCGGTACTGTGATCTCTATAAGCCTCGGTAACCTTTTACTGCCTCTGATCCCCGGTGAGATCGCAACCCGGACCGGAAGCAGTATCCTGATCCTGTTCGGGCTCTACTATGCCGGAAAATGGCTGGTCTCCAGATGGCGCTGCAGTTCTTCAGATAACAGCAGTCTATGCCGGGAAAAGAAAAAATTTGCCGAACATCGGAATCTGACTCTCCCGCAGACGCTGGCTCTGGGCTGTGCCCTCTCCATGAATAATATCGGTATCGGATTCTCCGCCAGCATTACCGGACTTCCTTTTCTGCCTGCCTCGATATCCACCTTTTTCTGTTCCTTCGGATTCCTGACACTGGGGAGCCGCCTGGGGCGTTCCGTCCTCCTGCAGCAGGTCGGAGAATATGCCGATCCCATCTCCGGGTTCTTATTGATCCTGTTAGGCCTGTGGCAATTATATCACTGATAAACTGAATAGTTACCAAAATAATGGGGAATCTATCTGAATAATACAATATACCCACCGGGCAGTCTATGCAATCATTATATCATTATTCAGAAAGGATTCCCTTTTTATGGCACAAAACATTTCGTTATCCACAGAACTTTCCCAAAATATTGATCTTCTCCACCGATTGCTTCCTCTGGGTAAAAGCTTTGACCTGATCACACGCGATCTCCGGTTGGGGGAAACTCCGGCATTCTGGCTGGGGATCAATGGTTTCTGCAATACCGAGATCCTCCAGCAGATCTTCTCCGACCTGCAGGATCCTCACTATACACTGGATCCCGAGATCCGCGATCTCCCCGGCTATGTGCAGAGCAGGCTCGGCTATGCACAGGTATCGTTGACCTCCTCTGTGGATGATATCCTGCAAAATCTCTTAAGTGGGCCTTCCATCCTCCTGGTGGATGGCTTCGATCAGGCGGTGATCATTGACGTCCGTACCTATCCCGTCCGCAGTATCTCCGAGCCCGATACCGAACGGAGCACCCGGGGTGCCCGGGACGGCTTCGTGGAGACACTTTTATTCAATACAAATCTTATCCGCCGCCGGGTGCGTTCTGCGAAACTGACCTTCTCCATCTGCACCCTGGGAACAGAGAGCCGCACCGATGTAGCGATAGCCTATCTGGCAGACCAGGTTAACGAGGAGTTATTAGAGGCTCTGAAGCAAAAGCTCTCCCGGTTACAGATCACTTCGCTGACTATGGGTAGCAAAAGCTTAGAAGAACTTCTGATTCATAAAAGATGGTGGAATCCCCTGCCCAGCATCCAGCTGACAGAGCGTCCCGATGTGGCATGCAGCTACCTGTGCGAAGGGCACATTCTGCTCATTGTGGACAATTCTCCCGCCGTTTTACTGCTTCCCGGTACGATCTTCCAGTTTACCCAGAGTCCGGAGGACTATTACAACAATCCTCTGACCGGAACCTACTTCCGCATGATACGCTTCCTGTGCATTCCGGTGAGTCTTCTGCTTCTGCCGGTATTTTTACTTCTCTCCGCCTATTATCCCGAGATCACCGCCTCGCTGCAGCTCACACCCGTCAGCGATCTGTCACCCTTCCGTCTTTTTTTCTATGTGCTGGCGGTGGAGTTCCTCTTAGACCTCTTCAAATACTCTGCCGCACTTAGTTCCAGCCGTGTCTCCGGTGCACTGTCTATCGTAGGGGGATTGTTGATTGGTGACATTGCTGTCAGCCTTAACTGGGCCTCTACCGAAGTCCTCTTCTATGCCGCCGTCACCATGTTGGCGAATCTTTCCCTCTCCAGCATAGAATTCGCCGATGCCCTGCGCATCTATCGAATTCTTCTGGTGGTCACCACCGGATTATGGGGTCTGCCCGGCTTTATTATCGGTCTGACGCTTGTGTCACTCTCCATGATTACCACACCAACCTTTGCAGGCTTCAGTTACTTCTGGCCCCTCTTCCCCTTTAACGGCCCGGCTCTCCGAAGCCTCCTGTTCCGCCGCCCCACCTACAAAGCCCAGCCCAGTAAAGTCTGGTCCCGCGGACATGTGCATACGAAATAAAACTCCTATACGGAGCGGAGACATCGAGCACATACGGTACCTTGTTACTTACTAATCATTTCAGACGGATTTGTACTATCTTAACATTGAGGATCAAGCGCGAGACGGCGCACGAGGTCCGGGGGACCTCGGTCTGCGCGGACCGGAGCGGAGCGTAGACATCGAACTTTCGAGCCCTGGCAGGGCTCGAAAAAAAGAACGATACCGATTTGGTATCGTTCTTTTTTCAAGCGCGAGACGGGGATCGAACCCGCGACCCCCTCCTTGGCAAGGAGGTGCTCCACCGCTGAGCCACTCGCGCATATTGTACAGGTCAAAACCTGTATCTTGAAGGTATGAAATTAATTGTATCGGCATTCATCCGCAATCTTATGAATGTCTGCTGTGTCTCACAGCAAAGACTATATTACATGATGAACGCCAAGCTGTCAAGCAAATTATTGAAATTTTTCGTAAAATTCGTAATATAATTATTTATCCGTAGTCAGATGGCTGTACTCACCCTTGCGGTTATAGGAATCTGTCAGATAGCTTTCATCCGTGAGAATACACTCGATCTCCTGATCATCCTGTTTATACTGACTTCTCTTCCGCAGATCTTCTTTCGTTTGCTCCTGCTTCGTCTGCAAAAAATCGCCTGTATGGGATCCCAGAAATCGACCCGGCAGCCGGTCTATCAACTTTCTCGCTACCTTCTGTACCTGATAACGCACCTTCTGAAAAGGATTTGCCGGCATGGTATCCTTTGCTTCCACAGGCCGGAAATACGTATGGGTAGCTGCTGTCTCCACTGCCGCCCTGTTCATTGTAGTCTTTACTCCTACAGAATTCCCGGTGACCAGCGTCTCCTGCCCTGCAATATGATTTCCGTTGCCATTTTGTGAAGTGATCGCATCATTAGCTTCCTTGCTCTCTCCCCAGATTTTCTGTAAAAGCTGTTTGCCTTTACTGCTGATATTCTGCACCCAGGACATAAGATTCACCGAAGAATTCTCCTGCAATACTTCCTCGGCGGTCTGTATAGTCTGTACGCTTCCTAATTTGGTTCCAGCGCCGCCTACGTCCTTATTTTCCCCATGTTCGTGAATACATCCTGTCACCTGATGAGAATATGTGTCATGTCCGCTTCCTACTCCACCGACCTGCATAAGCCCCTCCGTTCCTGTTTCCGGGTCTACCTGTTCTATCATGTATATCGGAGGTATTCACTGTTTTATTCACTATATGTCCTCTCAAAATTCTGGTATCACCTGGTATCAGACCAGGTAATACAAAAACAGCGGGAAGCCTTGATCTATCAGGCTTCCCGCAAAAAAATAGAGCGGGTGATGGGAATCGAACCCACGTATCCAGCTTGGAAGGCTGGTGTTCTACCATTGAACTACACCCGCATGTTTATATATGAAGCAGGGCGGCCATTTTAATAAATGGTGTCCTGCGAAATGCCCAGAACCGGAATCGAACCAGTGACACGAGGATTTTCAGTCCTCTGCTCTACCAACTGAGCTATCTGGGCCCGCGACTTAATCCTTCTTGCAATCTGTATTTCATGACTGCTCTGCGTCACAACAATCGTAGTTTACATAAATTCCGATCAAATGTCAAGTGGTTAATAGAAAAAAAATTAAATTTTTGCAATTATTCCTCTATCTCCTACAAATGTTTCGGTCAATACTCCCTTTGTTGGCCGTACCATTGTAACAACAGCTCCACTACCCGGTTGTAGCTGATCATGCCGTCCGACACTCCATTCAGCTTCAGCGAAGCATCCGTCAGAGTATCTGTGACACTGTCCACGGTCTCCGTGTCCACTACCGCTTTCCCGTTGATCCTCTCCCATTCCGCCTCTGTGACGAAGATATTGTCCTCCCGCACCTGCTGCAATACCTGCAGTGGACGCACTGCCTCCCTGGCTGCCGCATAGCTCTCAGGATCCGCCAGTCTCGTCTTGTACAGATCATTCGCCACATAATTCAGGACACTTAAATATCCCGAGTACTGAAATGCCACATCATCCGACTCCACACAGGCGAGAAATGCAATAAAATTTGCCTCATCCTCGTAGATATATCCCCGGATATGTGCCAGTTCATGGCACATAGTCGCCGGCTTCTTCATGATAGACATAACATCATTATAATTTGCTTCCATGGAAAACGGGAAATAGTACCCGCACATATACATCTGACACATAAAATCCGAGAAAAACATAGCCTTCGGTCTCGGATAATAACCATCCAGCTGGGCATAGCTTTTCCCAAGGTTCTGCATCGCACCGATGGCTTTTCCTGCCATATCCACTGCATTCCCCTTACTGTCCAAACCTCCGGAATATACCACTGCGCCGCTGTCATCCCGCTCCATCTCCATACTCAGTACATTGCAATGGGACACGATATCGTTATAAATCCTGAGCAGCTCCTCTGTCCGCTCCTGCAGCGTCACATCCTGCTGCCCCTCTTCCTCTCCGAAATACTTCTCCGAAAAGGTAGAACCATGATAGATCATCGTACAGTTCAAAGTCATGATCGCAAACACGAATAGCAGCACCCATGCAAAAAACCGAAAATACCTCTTAACACCGCGACAATACTTTGCCGAATGCCTGCATCCCGAAAAGATCATACTGATCCCCAGCAGAACCGCTGATATTACAACAGCGATCCCTGCCACGATCATCCATTCTCCCACGGAAAATGGGAAGCTTCCCATGATCCTGCCATAGGTATTGACCCAGATGGGGAAAATATAAGCAATATAAGCATCGCTGAAGCTTCTGCTGTTCCAGGCAATGACCTGAAGCAGCAAAAGTACTACAACGATGCTTATATATACTACAAGACTCTTCTTATTTTTTCTCTTACTCTCCATGGTGCTCCTTAAGCAACTTCTTTTCCCACTTTAATCCGCGTCTTCTTCCAGATACCACAGCGGTACAGAACATACAGGATCAGGGAAGAGATACCGTTACTGATCACCACGGAATACCAGACACTGCGCACGCCCATATGCAGAATGCTCTCGCAGAACCACAGCGTCACAAACCGGAACACCCACAGCCTCGTCACATCGATCGCCATCGTTACCTCTGTGTGTCCGGTTCCCTGGAACAGCCCGGAGGTCGTATTATATACTCCGTTGGTAAAGCACCACAATGCCATCACGCTTAAAAAATCTGCTGCCATTCCCACGACCTCTGCATCTTTGGAGAAAATACTGACGATCGCCGTGGAGATCATATCTCTTGATAAGATCATACCACCTATGAACAAAAATACAACCGATATCCACATAGAAAAGCGATATCCCTGCTCTGCACGCTCCGGCTGTTTTGCTCCCATATTCTGTCCAACGATCGTGGCTGTTGCCGAACCAATCGCGTTGGAAGGCAGGGTGATCAGGCCGTTGACCTTGTTGCCGATGCCGTAAGCTGCCATCGCCTCCGTTCCATAGACAAATACGTTTTTACTCATAAGCAGAAAGCCGAGCTGCATGGTGCTTCCGCCAATAGCAGTAGGCAGTCCGACCCTCAGGATCATTCCAAGTTTTTCCTTCTGTAAGCGCATATACCTTCGGTTTAAGCAGATGTCATTTTCCGGTCTGCACAAAAGTGCAAATGCCACCGTAGCAGGCACCGCTTTTGCTAAAAGTGTTGCCAATGCCGCACCGGCCGTGCCCATATCCAGAATGATCATAAAAAACGGATCCAGGAACAGATTCAGCGTAATGCCTCCCAGGTTCAACAGCATAGGTCTCACCGTATCTCCCTGCGCCTGGTGCACCGCGGAGAATATGTTCACCATATACAAAAATGGCATATCCCAGATGACTACCCGCAGGTAGACTCTCGCATAATATGCCGTGCCTCCGTCAGCACCCAGCCAGTTCACGATCGCCGGAGTCCCCAGAAAGCATAACGCTGCACAGACTACCGCAAACCCCATGGCACAGATAAATATCTGATTTGCCATGGATCTGGCATCCTCTTTTTCCCCCGCACCGATATACTGTGCAATAAGAACTGCTCCGGCCACCGTGATCCCGCTGCCGAAATTCGTGATGATATTCTGCATCGGGGTTACCAGATTGATCGCCGCCAGCTGCTCCGTGCCGATCTTCCCCAGCCAGTAAGTATCTGTCAGATTATACATGGTCTGTAAAAAGCTGTTGATCACCACAGGGATCGCCAGAGATAATATTGCATGGATCAGATTCCCATGCAGTATCAGATCCGGATTATATTTTTTTGCAGTCTTCATTGCCTTCACTCCTAAACATTTTTACTATTCTTTATTATAAGGCAAGTTTTCAGTGATATCCATGAGGTTTTTAGGGTTATTGCGAATAAAACGCTTATTTTTTGTCATAGATATTCATCAAATTAAACATGGAAGAGCTTATCAAGTTGCATTATCGCACAAAAAATCCCTCCCGCGGTGATAGCACCACGGAAGGGATCTTATTACTTTTATCATAATGACTGTATTTATTTGATTACAACATTGTTCCAGCCATCGGAAGGAACCAGAGAGATGTATGTCTTACCGGTATTAACCTCGATCTCTTCGCCGGTCTTCGCATCATAATAATGTGTGATCGCATTCTCGGAAGACTTGGTCCAGTTCACTTCGATCGCCTTACCCTCGGTGATATAGTAACCGGAACGTCCGGAATCGATCGCATTGTAGATCAGGTAACCTTCACCCAGATCTGCAAAAGTGGTATTCTGCAGGATAACGTTCTCAAAGGTCAGCTGCTCGCCGCTTGCTGCATCCTTGTGCGCAGAACCATACTCATAATAATCATAGGTTCCGGTCTCTTCGTTGTACTTCAGAGTAGAACCATTATGCTTAAAGGGAAGCTCAATAGTGGTTGCACTGATCGCATCATTTCTGTCAGCAAAGGTAACCTCTGCATCTGCGAACTTGAAGTGAGGTCCCTGATAATAGTCATTGTAAGTCGTGGTATATCTGGAGCTCTCAAAACGCTGCTTCAGACCATCATAGGTCTTGCCCTTCTGGGTATTGGTGTACTTATCGTAAGTGATATACTCGGTGAACTCTGCTGCCTTGCCGTTGCTGTAACGGGCAAAGCCACCGCTGAAGTTTGCGGAATAATCCTTTGCTACCCAGTCATTGATGAAGAAAGGGCCACCATCATGACACAGAACTGCGTTCCACTCTGCTGCCAGCATGAAGTTGGTAGGGCGGGCACTACGAATACTGCCCAGCTGCTCGATCTTATCCCAATCCTTTACCACTACCATGAAACGTGTAATTCTGTCATTCAGGGTACTGTTCATGATCTCATATACTACATCTGCATCTGCCACACCGAAATGAGGAAGTGCGGTCTTCTCGTTATCTATCATTACGGCGATGGGACGCTGATCCTTCAGGCTCTCATCGATCCATTCATTGGTAAGCTCACTGCGGTACATATGGTCATGATTCTCATTGTCTTCCTCTGTCGCACCGGGCTGTTCAACCTCCTGGATATCAGTAGCAATAGGCTCTGCTTCCACAGTCTGGATAGGGGAAGAAATAGGTTCTGTGTTTCCACATCCTGTCAGAACACCTACTGCAATCAAAATTGCTGCAAGTACTTTCTTTTTCATGAATGCTTCCTTTCATCTGTTTGTTCTAACCGGTCATCCGACCGACACTCTAAGATACATTGTATCTCGAAAGCCTTATGTTTGTCCACCGAAAATTCTTAAGATTTTCTTGAGATTTTATTTCACAAAAAATGACATCAGGCAGTTGTATGCTGGTGTCATTTTTGCTTTCTATAATCATTACTTATTATTCCTTTACAGCTCCGATATTTACTCCCTGTACAAAATATTTCTGGCAGAATGGATAAATGATCATAAACGGCAGAATTGCTACGATAACCGCTGCATTTTTCACCGTATTTTCCGTAGCTCCCTCTACCGCAGACGGAAGATCACTTCCCATGATCAATGCCCGCAGTTTCATCTGGAAGTTATATAAATTTGAATTTGTAATATACAACTTGTAATTTGTATAATCGTTCCAGTATCCCACGGCATACATCAGTCCGATGGAAGCCAATGCAGCCTTCGACAACGGCAATACGATTTTATACAAAATTTTAAAATGAGAGCAGCCATCAATCTCTGCAGATTCCATCAGGCTGACCGGAATTCCCTCAAAGAAATTCTTCATCAGCACCAGATTATAGACATTGATTGCAGGCAACAGGATCACACCCCACAGATTATTTGTCAGATGGAAATCCTTCATTACCAGATAGGTCGGGATCATACCTCCGTTAAATATCATGGTAAACAACAGCACATTGGCAATAAATGCCCGCCCCGGCATCTTCCACTGAATCAACACATATGCCCCAAGTACTGAGATCAGCAATCCCATGATCGTTCCCATAACCGTCGTGTAACAGGAAATCAGGAATGGTCTGAGCATTGTCGGATTGGTAAAAATTGATTTATACCCTGCAAACCCGAACTGCTCTGGAAACAACTTCATGCCATAAGCTGTCTTCAGATCAAAAGAGTCCACCAGTACTTTATATACCGGGATGATCATCACCAGCGAAAATACTGTAAATATTACGATCAATACGATATCAAAAATTTTCACTTTATTTTTCATCATACAATACCTCTTCCTCTCGTCTTATGGCTTACCCTGTTACATACCAGTACCAGAATACAGCTTATAATAGAGGAAAACATACCGACCGCTGTCGTATACCCATAATCCGGAATTGCACCGGAGTTAAATGTCTGCGTATAGATATAAGTCTGCAATACATCCGATACCTTGATAACGGCATCATTCTGTAATACGAAAACTGACTCAAACAAATTCATAACCTTCGCCAGATTCAATACAAGTACCGTCACGATCGTATTATTCAACGCAGGCAGGGTAATATAGATCATCTTCTGGAAACGGTTTGCCCCATCCATCGACGCTGCTTCATATAATTCCGGGCTGATCCCCGCCAGCGTCGCCATGAAAATAATCGTTCCCCAGCCGGTATCTTTCCAGACATTAATTATGTAATACGAAAATCTCCACCATTTCTGGTCTCCGAGGAAATAGATATTATCCGTGATCAAGTGTAATTTCATCAGAACATCATTGACCAATCCCGCGGATGTCGGAGACAGGATCATAGAAAATATGGAAGCTGCCACTACCCAGGACATGAAATGCGGAATGTATACAATCGTCTGAAATACCTTTTTCAACTTTAAAAAAATCAATTCATTCAATAATACCGAAATAATAACTGCCGCACCGGTATTCAAAATCAGCTTTGTAATACTCAGCACCAGCGTATTGCTGAACGCCTTCCAGAACCCCGGCATACTGAACATTTTTACAAAGTGCTTTATTCCTACAAAGATCGGATCATTGATTCCTTTATATGTAAAAAAGGCATAACGGATACCAAACATAGGGAGATAATAAAATATCAATGCTGACACCAGTACCGGTGTCGCCATCAGATAGACTCCCCGATATGCACGGGCGTGCTTGAACGCGGTTCCTCCAGGTGTCCTCTTAGGCAAAGTTTTTCCTTTCTCTTTCACAACGTTTACCCTCCGTTCCGCTGCTCTATATCAGCTATTTAAAAATCCCATATATTCGTTGTACTTTGTCTCTTCTGTTTTATTCATATGTATGGTTAGTCCATCCTCCGAGAAATAGAGGCGGAAGCGGATGGATGCAACACTTTCTCCGATCAGCCAGCAGAAGATAAACAGCGTATTTTGATCCATCCAGGCTCCGGAGGATGCACATTTCTCCTTGTATATGGGGAACTCTCCCTCTTCCAGATGTCCGATTCCAAAGGGAAGCTGACATTCTCTTCCTTCTATTTCATACGAGAGTACTCCTTTTTGATCTGCATCGGAAAAAGTCACACCAAACCATGTAAATCCATACTTGTTTCGGAGCAGAGGATATTTTTTCCCGAACTCTGCACAAGTTTTTCCTTCAAGTACCGTACGCAGCACAGGCAACGTTGTTTTCTCCACATCGTCTTCCGGGAAACAATCCTTCAGCAGTACTTCTCTCACTGCGGCGAGTATCATCTGCTCGGCTCCGCCCATCCCCTGTGTATCTGCTGTCGTTACAACAACGAGATCCATTTCCGGAACTGCCAGCATTATCTGTCCACCCAGCCCCAGCATTGCAAAAGTCCCCTCCATCGGGATCCAGAACTGATATCCGTACCAGCGATCGTCGCCGTCGAGCTGTGTTGCTGTTCTCGGTTCTGTCGCTCTCGCTGCATAAGAACCCTTTTCCTGCTTTAACAACATACAGCCGGTACGAAGAAGATCTTCGGGAGTAGCCATCAGGCCACTCCCTCCCATAGAGGTTCCAAAGGGATCCTCTATGATATAAGACTCCTCGCTGAAGCCAATCTGGCGCAGCAGCTTTTCTTTCAGATAATCCAGCATCTTTTCACCGGTCAGTTTTTCTACCAGCGCACAGAGCGTATGGGAGGATGAGGTATCGTACATAAAGAGAGTTCCGGGTCTGTGGGTGGGTTCCGTCTGGAAAAAGCTTCTCACCCAGTTCTCCGTTGTGCTGGTCTTGTTATAAGTTGTCATGTTGTAACAAGTCTGCATTTTCAACATATTTTCAATCGTCATCTCTGCCAGCCAGGGATGCACTCTCCCGGGCAGATATTCCGGGAAATAACCACAGATAGGATCCTGCAGTGAAATTTTCCCTTCCTGCTCCAGCAATCCGATTGCCAGTGAAGTAAAGCTTTTGGTCACAGAAAACATTCTCTGCAGCTTATTACGGCAATAGGGTGCATAATATTTTTCAAACAGCAGGTTCCCATGCTGTGCGATCAGCACACTGTGTAAAGGAATTTTTCTTTTTTCCACTTCTTTTACAAATTCCTGCATATTCTGTTCCGTCAGTTCTCTCATTTCAGCTGCCATACCATAACCTCCCATACTGTCACTCTTTTATTTATTATTCAGGGAATCTACGATTGCCTGAGACCATTCGGCTCCGCCTTCCTGTTCAAATCGTTTGTATCCCTCTTCCACAGAAACACCCTGTACCACGCAGTCCGCAATAATAGAGTTCTTCAAACTGGTCAGATCACCATTATACTGACTCATCATATCTGTTGTTACCGGCAGAGGTGCCGTCTTGTTATTGGCATTGAAGATTTCCATAGATTCCTCTGTATATTTCTTTACGGGAACCAGTCTTTCTGTCAACGGGCAGATATTGGTATCTCCCATAATAATGGTCGTATACTGTACTCCGGGCTGAGAACGCATCTCCAGCATATGGAATTCTCCATCCTGATATGTATTACCACATACTGTTTCTGCCTGTCTGGACCAATGAACGCCTTCTACTCCATAGATCCACAATGTTTCCATATCTCCATCATCAAAAATGCTTTCCAGGAAATATTTGAATACACCTTCCGGATTCTTACAGGAAGAAGTAATCGCATACACCGGTGCACATCTCTGCCAGTATTTTCCAACCTCTGCGATAGGCGGCATAAATACCAGTTCGCCGTCCTGTCCATTTGCAATCATTCCATCCGACAGCTGATCAGACCATCCGCCTGCCCAGTAAGTAAATGCTCCGAACTCACCTTCCATGAATTTGGTACGGCAGTTACTGGTCGCATTCGTCAGAGATTCCTTGTCGATATAACCTTTGTTGTAAGCATCCTGTAATCTCTTGATAGCTTCCTTCATGGAATCCTCGGTAAATCCATCTCTCCATACGCCATCCTCTCCCTGATAGAAGGAAGGATATGCATCCTGGTAGAATTCCGGCAGATAATTGGTATAAGGAGCTTCATTTCCTACAAATCCGGCTGCGGATACACCAATGGTATTGCCATTGATACCGTCTCCATCCGGATCACCGTTAGTGAAAGCATCCAGCATTTCCAGATACTCTTCATACGTCGTCGGAATATCCAGTCCACAGTTGTCCAGCCACTGTTTTCTGAGGAAAGTCATACAACCGCCGCCTCCGGCAAGTGCCAATCCATACAGATGTCCATCTAGCATATTGCCTTCTACGACACTCACATCCGTATTGGGATTCTTCTTCAGCTCTGAATTGTTCCAGGCATCCGTCATATCCCAGAGAGCTCCCTCTCCCGCATATCCGGAATAATAGGAAGATCCAAGGATAACTACATCCGGCCAGTTCTCCGGTCCGCTGGCAAATGTCTGTCCCAGCACATCATAATAGGCATTGTGATCCGGCTGGATGACTTCCAGTTCGATCCCTGTCAGTTCTTCCCATTTATTGACCCATTCTTCCTGACCGTCTGCCAATGTCGCCTGGAAAGTTCCGTCTACCATAATCGTAATCTTTTCCGGTTTCTCTACATCATCTGCAACATCCCCGGCAGTATTTCCTGCCTGTGCATCGCTATCTGTCTTTCCTGTATCATTTCCCGTATTTTCCGCAGAGCTCCCACACCCTGTAAATATCATGGAACATACTGTAACCGCAACCAGTGCGACTGATAATAACTTTTTCTTTACCATAAATAACCTCCGTCCATATTCTGTTATCTTCTCTGTTGTTTCTTATTTTGTGTTATTTTTTATTTTGTTTTTTACTTTGTTTCTTTACTGCTCGTTTGTTGATTATTGTCACTTCGGCGCCAGAAGTATCAATGTGCCTTCATTATATCCGTCATTCTGCACAATTAGAAGTCACATTTTTCAATATTTGGTGTACATATTTTTTGTTATCTAGGGTTCATTTTTTATGTCAACGGTACATATTTCACTTTACAGCATCTTATTTCATTGCCTTTTTTGTCGATTATGATACTATAATAATATCTTTCAGGAGGGTTTTTGTTATGAATTCCGGAAAAAATAAATACTTCATAAAATTGATAACGTCCTACAGTCTGCTCCTGGTCATTGTGCTCATTCTGGGAATTGTTTTCCATTTTATTCTTTCACATAATGTAAAGCAGGAACTATTGAATGAAAATATGCTTTCTCTGAAAAATGTAGCCGAACAGTATAGCAACTGTTATGCCAATATCTATCTGATTTCCAAGCGCATGGCAAATAATTCCAGTCTTTTCCGCCTGGCGGAAGCCGATCAGGGCGAACGGGCGTTTTATTATAATGCCTATATTACCAAGCAGGCTCTGGTAGATATGTATTCCGACTATTCACTCCAGCCGATCCAGACCTACTATATCCATCTGCGTCATACAGACTATGTGATCAGCTACAATGATTTTGAGAATCTCTATTCCTTTTATAAAAACAATCAAATGCTGGATCCCTCAAAATATGAGGAATGGAAGGGAACTCTGGAATCCTCCGACAATTATAACCAATTTCTGCCTCTTGACCGTTTTGCGACCGAATATACCCCACACAGAAAAAACTATTGTTATGCTGTCTCTCTGCAGAATTATACCTTCAAAAACATCAATGCTGACATCATTTTTGAGTTGAATGCTGATTATATGCAGCAAATGGTGGATTCTGTCGATCTGATGAAGAATGGCTGTCTTATCATTCAGGATAGCAACGATGACACCATGCTTACTTTCAGCAATAATGAAACACTGTTGCAAAAAACGGATGCTTCTCTGCTTTCCTCGCTGGATTATTCCGAACGGGGATATTCCGGCACCTTATTTCAGGGCATGCCCGTCACGGTGCTCCGTACCTCCGCACAGACACCGAATCTGAACTATTATCTGATTGTTCCTACTTTCTCTCTGAGAGCACCGGGAAACGGACTGCAGTTACTGTCTCTGTTCATTGTCTTTTTGGGTGTTGTAGGAAGCTTTTTGATTATTGTGCTGTTATCCAAGGCCAATTATAAACCCTATGAAGCAATGGAATATCGTCTTCAAGAAGTTAATTTCAGCCACGAAGAGCTTATGCGGTTAAATGAGTCCCAAAAGATCACCCTGCGCAATTATTATTTTGATCAATTGATTCATGGTACGATTCTGAGTGAGGAAGAAGCTGCGTATGCCCAAAATTATCTTTCCATTTCCGATCATGCCAATTCCTTTGCTATATTATACTGTAATGTCTACCTGGATACTTTGGAGCTAAATAATGACCCTCAGGGAATGATCAACATCCTCTCCCCTGATTATGCGGATGTTATTTCCGATATCCTTTCCAGTTATTTTATACATTCCTGTATCATGCAGGGTTCCCGGAATAGTGTTTATACTATTTTATTATATGACAGGGAAGAACTGGACAAGGTCGAAGATTTATTTTCACATGTTCATACTACGCTATTGCAGGAATACAATATCTGGATTTATGGTGGATTAGGCTGTACAACCAACACCATCTCCTCCGTCTGGAAATCGTATCGCCAATCCAAAGAGGCTGTAAAACGTGTCTCCAGCCCGGGTTACCTGTGCATGTATCGTGAGATTCTGGAATGTCAGGATTCCTTCTTTTATCCTAATGAGGTTGCGGAACAGCTGTATAATTTTGTAAAATCCGGTAACTTCAAACAGACAAAGGCAATTTTAAATTTTATTAAAGATGAAAATTTCAAGAAACGAAAGCTGAATTCCAAGCAAGTAAACTGGCTTTTAGAAAACATAGAAATCACATTGTTGAAAGTAGTGCGGGATAATGATATCTCTTACGATGATACAAGCTTAGCCGGTCTGTCCGAAGATTCTACCCTGGAAAATTACGAGCAGATTGCTTTGGAATTATGTGAAAAAAACAAGCAACCGGAAAACGACAACCAGCTGATTGTGCGCATTCAGGCTTATATTGATGAGAATTATGGGGATCCATCCTTATGTTTAAGCAGAATATCGGATCTGTTCCATATCTCTGAGAGTTACTTCTCCTTCCTTTTCAAAAAAACAGTAGGGGTAAACTTCTCTACGTATCTGGAACAGATCCGCATGACGCAGGCAAAACATCTGCTGGAAACAACGAATATTAAAATAACAGATTTATACGTGGCAGTAGGTTACAACAATCTGACCAGTTTCCGCCGCGCATTCAAGAAAAAATACGGTGTAGCGCCCAATGCCCTTCGAGAATAGCTACTTATTCTTTTTCGGTTGATTTCTCGCGCAGCACTTCCTCAAACTGATCGATGGGTACCGGTTTGGAATAGTAATATCCCTGCTGCCAGGTAGACCCGAACTGCTCAATATAGTCGCTGACTTCCTTATTCTCAATACCCTCAATGCAGGTCTCGGTATTAGTCCTCCTGGCATAATCCACGATAGACTGCACCATGGCCTGATTCTGAGGTTTTTGCTTAATATCACGGATGAAGCTCATATCTACCTTCAGTTCGTCAAAGGGCAGCTCCAGTGCCAGACTTAAGGAACTGTTGCCCGTTCCAAAGTCATCCAGTGCGATCTTGATCCCCTGGGAATGGAAAAATTCTACCTCTGCGCGCAGGAAATGAATATCCAGATCTCTGCATCGCTCTGTCAATTCGAGGCAAAGCTCCTCCGGCCTCGCACCGGTCTCTTTTAAAATATTCATAACAGCACTGCGGAACTCTCTGCGCTCCAGCTGCGCCGCCGCCACATTAACATTGACGAAAAAGCCTTCTGTCTCCTTGCGAAGCTTCTGTACATCCGTAAGTGCTGTCCGAAGGATCCAGTTCCCCAGATCAAAAATACAGGGATCCTGTTCCAGCCACTCCATGAACACACCGGGAGACACCATCCCGTAAGGCTCCAATTCCCAGCGGAGCAGCGCTTCCATTCCCCGGATCTTGCCGGTCTTCGTATCGGCAATCGGCTGATAGAACATCCGGAAGCCTTCAAAGTTATGAGTTGCACATTGATGGATCACACCGATCAGTTCAAACTGGTTCTCGTCACTGCCACAGACCTCATCATTAAAAATCACCAGCTCTCCATGATGCTCAAGCCGGGAATGGTTCAACGCGTAAGTCAGACGGCTGCGGACCGCATTTGTCTCCTTCATATAAGGTTCCATAAATATTGCGCCGGCAGATACCTTCAAAGGGATCTTTTTCCCTTCCACCTCTGTATTCTCAAAAGCTTCTACAATCTCATCGTATATCTGCTGCAGTTCCGCTTTGGATACCTTTTTAAAACTGATCACAAACTTCGCACCGGAGAGCCGGTATACATATCCTTTTCCCTTAAACAGGCGCAACAGCTCCTGTGCCGCACAATTCAGAATCTTATCCGAAAAAGCAGCTCCGTACATAACATTGATATGGCTGAACTGATCCAGTCCGATCTTCAGTAGTGCCCCCTGTCCGCTTTCCTCCAGGAATTCCATGATCTCCCGGTCCAGCGCCGGTTCCGTATGCAATCCGGTGGTCGCATCCACCTCGTCGGAAATACTGTAGTTGTTATATCGTATTACGATCACAAAAGGCTTTCCATCCTTATCATTCAGCATTTTCGCCCTGGCACTGATCCGGATGTAGGTGCTTCCGTCACGCACCCGGTATTCCCAGGGCTCGTCCATATTTTTCCCGGCAACTCTCTCCTGGAATCCCCTCCGGAAATCCTCCAGATCATCCGGATGAATCGATCTTTTTGATTTTTCCTGTCCGCGAATGGTATAGTTCTCCTGCATACCAAAATATTCCATCGCCTTCTCGGACCACCATGTCACGCCATTCCGCAGATTGGTTATGGATATGTAGGACTTTTTCGCCAGAGAAGTAATGGCTTTTACAATATCCGGGAACAGGATATCCACTTCCTCCCAGAATTTCTGTTCGTCATATGTATTGATACTCATGTCTCCTCCCGGCACTTTCTTCTGTATGCCCACAGTCTCTGAATAACATTCCCAATATGAATTATAACATATGTTGCTTTGCGCACAAAACGCAAAATTTTTTCGTATAAAATACAAAAACCACTT
>ERZ780166.354-NODE-354-length-38450-cov-3.305561_pt1 | contig 38450 bp, 54 predicted proteins | sample MGYA00511366_ERZ780166 | MGnify/ENA primary metagenome ERZ780166 (study PRJEB29588, sample SAMEA2162231) | human gut metagenome | biome: human gut; feature: human-associated habitat; material: faeces | place: Denmark | collected 2008/2010 ...
AGATGATTCTAATGTAAAATTTTGCTCTAATTGTGGCAATGACCTAGAATCTGGTGCACAGGCAGGCTCTGATGTCAACTTAGGTAATATGTCAGAGTATATGAAAGAAGTACCTGAAGAGCTTGAAGAAAGAATTACGGCAGCTGAAGAGATGCAGCCAGGTCAGTCAGGGACTGAGTACCTGCGTAATATGTTATCTGTAGCTAAAGATGCGAGGAATTTGACATTTGAAAATATGTCTGTCTTGACAAAAGCTATGGCTAATACAACAAGGCAGGCAGGCGGAAGTTCTATGGCTGACAAGATAGATGAGCTATCTGATAATTCCAGAGATATTGCAAGAGGTAAATACGATAAGTAGTAAGGAGTGTTCAGTATGACAAGTATTAAAGTAAATTTGGATTCTGTTAATAAGGTAAAGGAGTTTGTAGAAATTACAGGGAAATTCCCTGAAGATTTAGATTTGGCTCATGGAAAGTACGTAATTGATGCTAAATCCCTGATGGGTATTTTCAGCCTTGATCTGTCAAAGCCGCTGGACCTGACAATCAACTCAGATGATGAGGACAGAGTTGAAGAGATTTCAGCTGCATTCAGTTCATTTAGGGTGTAAGACTGTCTTATTAAAGAGAAAGAAAACTCTTAAAACTCTATATAAGGTTTAACTTTATATCTTCCTCACAGTAGGGTAGAGGGTCTTATGGGCCTGTAATGGTTTCGACAGGGTTATGAAGTTAAGTATTGCATTGGTTGGTCACCTATAACCAAAAACAAAATAGACGTTACAAGACGTCCTATGACTATGGCTGCTTAATCTCGTAAGAGGTTGGCTGTTGTAGTTCCGGCGCTACCGGGTAATGGAACGATGGTAATAGCTACCTCAACGTTCGTTACTATAAAGTAATTAGCTATGAAGCCGGATACCTAGTATGGTGTGTAACCTCGCTGTTCCGGGGAAGGATGGGACTAGGCACACAAAACAATTCATTAATATGGAGGCGCCGACCACCAAGTTAATGTCTTAAGTAAAACCGGATAAGATGTAGATATACTTATTAGTAATAATTTTGGACACGGGTTCAACTCCCGTCAGGTCCATTGTAGAGGTGAGTCAACTTACTTCTACAATCAGAATTATTTGCCGCCGTTATTCGCCTTGCTAGGATATTTACGGCATTTCCATTATGGTATCCTAGACATATTAAAGATCGTCTTGCTGTTGGTGCTTCGTGGTAGCAAGAATAACTAAGATTGCCACGAATCCTTTCCAAATAATAATTAAGCTATTCTATGGTGAACTCACAGTACTTAGTTTCTGGTTGTGGAAACATGCGAAAGTTGAATTAACATGAGTATAGTCATTTTGTGAGCTGTGATAGTATTGACAAACCGTTATAAATACTGTGGCTGATAGAGTCTAATGAAATCAGTTCAGAGTCGATTCTGTTTGGTAGTAATTAAGGTAGACTCCTACATGATATGTAGCAAGAGGGTTTGAGACCCTTCCAGTCTTCCTATTAAAATTAAAATCATTTAAGGAGAATTTAAATTATGTCAGATGTAGTTCAGTGGATAGTTGTTTTTGTATTAGCACTATTAATTTACCTTATGTATATACGTGGTTTCATTAAATACATGAGGTCTAATAAGGTAGTTATAGGTATGTCAGAAAAGCAGGTAAGGCATCTTATTGGTAGACCAGACAAAATCAAGGGTACCGGTAATTCAAAGGTTGTAATCTACAGATTTCACTATACAAACAGGTTATCTGCTGAGACAAGCGTAAAAGTTTGTATTGAGTTTAGGAATAATGAAGTGGCACATGTTTATAGGTCTATTGATAAGTGGAATTAAAGTATTTTATGAGGGGGTGTAATTATGTCAAAAGTAAACATGAGTAACTTAATACTATTCTTATGTGCATCATCAAAGATACCTACCATTGTATTCGCACATCATACTACAGCGGAGGGTTGCACAAAGCTATGCAAGTTAATTAAGGAGACTTACGATAATGAAGAGAAATATGGTAGCTCCCACACATAGTGTAATTATGTGGGGTTCGATTCCCTATCGAGGCGTTCAGGTGAAGGGTAGTCCAATCCTGTGGGCGGGTGCGGTTAGAGTGCAGAGGGTGAGTTTGGGTAACACGCTGTACTGGAACCTGATGTATTGAGAGGAGTTCTGTACTTTATGTAACAAAGATAGTTAGTAGAATTGATGGGGGAATTACTATGAGTAATGATAAAAATAAAAATGTAAATAATGCAAAGAAGCAGGCCTGTGGTAGACATACATTTTTAGCTGATGTATCAAAGAAAGCTACAGAGGCTGCTAAAAAGAAAAATATTAAAATAACAATTGAATAAATAGAATATTAGTTCATTGGCAGAACGACCATATGTGTATGTAGTTGGTTCGATTCTAACATATTCTATTAGGTGAAATGGTAGTCCAAATGTCTGTTGGGTGGCTGAGGTTAAAGTGCATGAGGGTGAAATTGGGTAGCACGCTGTACAGGAACCTATTTTAATATAGCTGGCAGAGCAAAAGAAATAAGAGAGGGTCGACACTCTCTTAAAGTATTTGGTGGTTAAGCTCTTACACTTAATCGTGTAGATGATGGGTTCAATTCCCACTCCAGCTGTTTCTAATAAAAATATGCAAGGAGATAGAAGAAATTAGACTAGGTTCGTTGTTACATGTTAATTAAAATTAGAAAGGAATGGATAAGATTATGGCAAAGAGAATTGAAGATTTAAGAAGTAGTAAGTCATCAGAGCATAAAGGAGGGAGAAAATGTATGATTAAAGTTTTAGGCGATGCAGATGATAATATTTTAACTTGTCCATCATGTAAGCGAAATTTGGCTTATAAAGACTCAGATGTAAGAGAGTATCGTGTGGATATACAATCTTGGGAAAGAGGTATTACATGTCCAGTTTGCAAAAGTATGATACAAGTTCCACAGATATTTTGAGTAGTTAGATGCACATGGCATTTATGATGAGGATTAAGTTATAAATAATATTTATGTACTCTCGAAGTCTTCTAAATGAAGCATTCCGAGAGTACATATATTTTATGAATTGAGGTTTTTATTATGGCAATAGATATTAAAGAAGCAAGAAAGAATTCATTAGACATGACATTTAGCGAGTTCTTGAGTAACTGTACTGCATGTGGCGGTAATTGGGGTGCCATGTTATTAACTGGTATTAAGAGAGTATTTCCAGATAACTATGAGGAAGTAGAGAAGAAATACAATTCTATGGATTTTTCTCATGGTGGTGTTTATCCATTTATGTTTTATGCGAGTGGTTAACTGCACATGGTATCTATAGTGAAGACAAGAGTTAAGTTTAAAAATAATATTTTATGGATGGAGGTTTTATTATGCTAGATATTAATAAGATGAGAGAAAAACAGGCTTCTGTTAAAGAAGGTTTAGAATACGATAAGGTTCATGATTTCGACGATTTACAGATGGAAGAAATTAGATTAGGACTCGCTGATGGACTGGATGTATCTGTTTACGCTAAGCCTGAGCTCTCTTGGAAGCAAATGGAAGAAATTAGACGGGGACTTCTCAATGGATTGGATGTATCTGTCTATGCTAAGCCTGAGCTCTCTTGGAAGCAGATGGAAGAAATTAGATTAGGACTCGCTGATGGACTGGATGTATCTGTTTATGCTAAGCCTGAGCTCTCTTGGAAGCAGATATTAAAGAAATGAGAGATAATGGTAAAGGATTTAAGAGACTGGTTACTTTCCAGTCTAGTAATGTTACGAACGCTATTCTTAAATACGATATAGTCGAAACCCTAGACTCCGTCGAAAACTCTATGCCACATGGTGTCAGAAACTGGGAGAAAGATAAATCCTACATAAAAATGAGTGATGGCAGTATCATGACGTTTACTGATAATGAGTCTGATAGAGACAAGATTTACTTATTAGCTAAGGATAGGAACAAGATGAAGGTATGGCCTTTCTATGCATATGAGAAACATAGATATTGTGGTGATTTGTATAACATGAGTGTACGTACCGTGTATAGATTAGCTTCTCATTTTATGGGGTATATGGAGTATGAAGGCAGAGATATTATTGAGCTAGTTGTGCCAGAAGAGTATATTTTAGAGTCTCGTGAAAATGAAAATTACCTTGAATGTTTACTGCCATGTATAAAGAAGGAATGGGTTGTTAGCATACTTAGATTTGATGATTATGTAGCAGAACCAGTTCATGGAGAGAATGCATTAAGGTACAAGAATGAAGTATACAGGACGGATACCTATCGAATGTGTTATGGGGATGACATAATTCTTAATGGACATGGTTATGGCGATAATGTTGAATACTGCATGAGTCCAAGTCTATTAGGCAGAGTAGATGATGTATCAATTCAGAGAGATTACGTTCAGCGCAATATATGGAATCTCTATAAGAAATACTTATACATTATAAGACATGGATTAAACATTAATGATATTGTTAGTGTTGATCTTAGGGCTGCAACGGCAGAGATGCCTGATAAGTTAAACTTGGCTACAGTACATTCATTTGCATCATGTTTAGACAAACTGCGTCAGTATACAGGTGTAGATGTTTTAGATAACTCAACACCTTATAGTTTACGTGTTAAGAGTGTTTCATCAGAATATTGTGAACAGCTTGATAATGACGATGAAAGTTAGATGTATGTTAATAAAATTGAGGCGAAAGCTATGGTTCACTTAGAGGTATTGATTCTTGCGTATATATGAAGCAGACGATCAAGATAATTGCGTGTGGTATATTTATGAAGTTTAGGAAATGAGGAAGGATTTTTACTATGGCAGTAGATATTAAAGAAATGAGAGAAAGAGAAAAGAAAAATGTTTTAAATTTACGTACAGATGAGATTGGAATTCCAAACAAAGTACACCGATATGTTACATGGGAATGTGGTAAGAATCCACGTAATGGAGAATCAGCAACAGTCGCACAGTTGATAAATTACACTGCAAGTGAGCTTATGAATGCAAAGGCTAGTATAGGTACAGTAGCTATTCAGCAGACTCAGGATATTCTTAGCAAGTACGGCTTATCTTTGAAAAATGAGCAAGAGGCGCATAAAGAATATGTGCAGCATTTACTTGATTTGCCAAGAGAGGATTTTCTAAATTTGGATGTCAAAGAACTTGGAATTACAGGTAGTACAAGAGATGCTGTAAAGAATTATCTTCTAAAGGTAGGAGAGCCCTGCGAAGTTGTAACAATTGACCAGTTTATAAGTTTTACTGAGAATGACTTTTTAAATAGATTTAACGTATGTGGGGCAGATGTTCAGCAGGCAAAAGAAACACTCAGTGAATTTGGTCTGTCTTTAAAAAGTGTAGATAGACAGAAGCTGTTGTCTTTACCAAGAGAAGAGCTTTTGGATTTGCCAATTAGAGACTTAGGTATACCTAATCGTCTTTGCAATGTGATAGAAGACATTGAGCCGGAAGCAGTTGTTAGAGGATTTACTGAAATGACTGAGGATGAGCTTTTAAAACTCGACAAAGTTGGAGTTGACACAATCACTGAGGCTAAGGTTATTCTTCACTCTTATGGGATATACCTTGCAGAAGAACGACCAATGGTAGAGAAATGGTATTCTGCACGGCATACAGGCACAGTAAAATATGATGTTATGTTCGGAGACAAAAAGGTGCTTGATTGCTACAGTGAGCAATGCGCTAACTCTATTGTTGAATTGCTTAATGAGGATTTAAAATCCATACAGTAATACCACAGGAGTGAAATTGTTATGAGAAAAAGAATAAAGGAAGTCATTAGACTTATTGTTGGATCGGCACTCATCGGTATGAGTGCCGTTATCATTTTAGGTGGAGCTATTTTGGGGCTATGTAAAGGGTTATATCCTGAATCTATGGCATTTTGGCTATTCACAATATTCTTTCTAAACTTTGCCTTGTTTCTTGGCACTTCGTTAATTTACGCATGTAATAAAGAGATGTGGAATCAGGTCTATGACTCAGGTGGATTACTCCAAAAGTTGTTGCCAAATTTACGGATTTTCTATGAGTTTGTAATGTTTATGACAGTCATATAGATTAGGAGGGAAGGTAAATGCAAGAAGATATTAGTTTGACTTTTAAATTGTATTCAGTAGTCGTGGTATTAATCTACATAGCAATTTTTATGTTTTTAATTTGTGGGATTTATACGGTTATTGCTACAGAGTTCGATTGGAGTTTAGATAATCCAGTTTGTCAAATAATAATAGCACTGAATAATTGGTTTAAATAGGAATTTAAGTGAGATAGAGGAGGTCATAGGTTATGGCACTGAATATTGATGATTCAAGAGAAAAAACGGTAATGCAGGATGAATTTACAAGTGCAATCTTAAGGACAATTGCATTTCATGAGCAAGAGATAAAAAGGTTAAGAAGGTTGCTTAGCAATAGCACTAGCTATGCAGTTAAGTTGTCAAATAAGCTAGATGAAATGCATATAACGCAAACAGAGCTGGCGAAGAGTTGTGGTGTTTCTCAATGGGCAATATCTCGTTATTGTAATGGTGATGTAATTCCTGATGAAGTTATGCAGCAGAAGATTAACGCTGCTATAGGTTGGAGTAAAACAATCGAGAATGCTTTAAAGGGAGGTCCTGCAGATCCTAACGAAGCAACATTCTTTTAGAGAGGTAGTAAAATGAAAATCTTAGTCAGGTTAAGAAAATCTTTTGTAGCTATTATAGGTTATATGTTAGTATTTATTGCTATACCAAGCCTTGTAAGAGTTTTGACAGACATTGAAGTATTATCTATCTTGACCGGTATAGCAATTACCATTCTAGCTACAGTTTTCTTTTCTTTACTGGAAGATGAGGGGGATAAATATGTCAACTAATATAAAAGTAACAAGAACTATTTGTGATAATCAAAGGAAAAGTGATTTTATTACTATTGGTCATTTAATAAATGACCTTACACATCAGCAGGATGAAGATACTGACTATGGTATTGGCGTAGGTTATCATAATTATCTTAGGAGTAAGGGGTATGATTCATATCCTGATGCAGTATCTAAGAGTCTGTTAGTTAAGGTAGGGCTTTGCAATATGGAAGTTTTTAACTTTATTCAGACTGACCAGATATTTCAAGGTGTTTCTTGTATCACAGATCAGTTACCTATCAACCATGCAAATGCATATTGCACATTACAGTTGTACAACAATGTAGATCTCAATTTTCTAAGAAGTCAAAATAAGTGTTATGCAGATTATATAGTCCAGATGGTTCAAAAGTATGGAACCTTTATTGTACTTGATAATCTTGTAAGTCTTAAACCTGGATCCGGCAGAGAATTAGTACAGCGTATTCAAAGTACGTTAACATATCCAATTGTGTTACAGGCAGGGTTCTTGAAATATGGGGATTACGTGACTTTTCAGAATACAGGAAATAAATGCGTAATTGAAAAACTTGTAAAGTATTACGAGAGTCTTGGTTTTAAAAATGTCAATAGTGATATGGGTTATTATGGGGAAGCAGTAACAATGTTATATGTTCCTAAGTAAGGAGGAATTTATATGGCTAAAGTTGTGTTGGTTGATAACCTCAATAGAGAAATTATTGAGGACAAAATTTTAAAGGAGAATGTTACAGAACAAGAAGCTCATAAGCTTGCTGATGACTATAATCAGAAGCACCCACACGATTCTTGGTTTGCAAGAGCTGTAGATGATAACTACAAATTGTGGCATGGCTGGGCTGAGTTGATTTGAATGGGGGATTTATTTTATGGAAAAACGCTTAAGTATATGTTCTTACTTGATTTATAGCTTACTGGGTATAGCAACCTCAATGTGTGGTGCATATTGGGGTTTTAAATATTTGCTTGAAGGGTCTGCTATATTCTTAGCATATAGCATTTGTTCTTTTGGTGCATGTGTAGGATTGGGTTCTCTAATAGTCATAGATTCAAGGATAGACTGTAGAAATGTAGTGCCCGTGATGACATTTGAGGAGTTCATGGAAACTTGTTCTCTACATAGTGGTCATTGGAGCGAGACTTTGCTTACTGGTGTACGAAAAATGTACCCTGCAAAGTATGAAGATGTTGCTGACAGGTGTTATGCTATAGCTGTTCAGTACGGTGATATACAGGGTGTGCAATTCTTATGTGGTTGGTTAAAAGATCAAGGAATTTCTTTTGACCATGAAAATCAACAGATACGTAAAGTATCACATAGTGAAGCTTTAAGGGACGTCACATTATTTATTGTACAGATTTGTGCAATGGTTGTATTCACAATAGTTACAATATATTTTGCTATTATTGTTGCGTGTGCTGAGGACAATCTAAGTTTTGTTGGTAGATGTATTTTACTAAATAGTGTGGTTTATTTTATTGGACGTAAGCCATTAAAAGCGCTATTTAGGTTAATCAAGTCAGTAATGAAATAAGTGGGGTGTTATTATGGTTGTTAATGGTCATAAATTACTAGACTATCTAAATCTTTTACCTAAAGATTTAAATAAGGAATAGGAGAAGTAGGATAAAATGAATTTTGTAGATGTAATTACTTGGTATGAAGTGCCGGCAGAGCACATCAAATAATAAATATTAGTCTTTTTTGTCATATATAATTAGAAGGTTATTTATTGTTCAGTTATGGAGGTTTGGAATATGGAAGATAAATCAATTAACGAGAGGAAAATTGACGAAACAGTAGCACGCTGTAAGAAGATGCTGGACGCTTCATACTACAAATATGGTGAAGCAAGGAAGAATTATGGAGAGGGTCGGCTTGATGCACTTGGATCACTGGATAACTGTCTTATTAAATTTAATAAGACAAAGAATACAGAGTATCTACATGATGCTATTAACTACTTGCTACTGCGTATGTTATTTCCATTGCCAGGTGATCACTATGAACCAACAGATTCAAATGAATCTGCAGGTATAGTGGGTACACCTATTAATATGGAATAGGAACATAGAGTTTATTACTCTAAGGAGGTTGTTTTATGTTAGATATTCAGAGTATGAGAAAAACAGAAAGCAAGCCATTTGACTTATGGTCAGATAAATTGAAGGTTGCTCACTTTGCAGCAGTTGTAAAAGCAACTGGAGGGTTTTTCAAAGAAACTGATTCAAATACGCTGTTGAGTGGGATCAGCTGGCAATTGTTATCAAAAATGATGGAACCGTATTACGACGAGAATGTACGTTATAGTGATGTATGTTATGCGCTAGAAAATTCTAAAGGAATGACGATTATGGGTGAATACATTGTCACTGATGTTAAACTCAGATGTAATCTGCAGTTTTTTCGTAGATTCTTAAACGGCTTAAGAAACCACGGGGCGTCACGTAAAATTCTAGAAGGTGAACTCTCGTATGAGGATAGTATATACAGTCTAGATATATCAGCTACAGCTAGGAGCTTCTTGTGCTATCGAGATATTGATTCAATAAGTTATTTACAAAGTATACTTAATGGAGATTCTGAGTTAGATGAAGTTGGTCAGCTTTGGTTTAATGAATATCGTAATGATATTATAGAGGCCCTAGATCGACCAAGATTGGTACTTGGTAAAGGTGCTGAAATTACTAGCGTGGAGTCTAATTGTCAAATGACTTTTACAACACGTTTGGATATTTACCAGACAATTATGGAAGTTTGTCGTACTGAGACTAGCTGTGTACATTGTAAATTCTCTATAGATGGTGTATGTATCTTTGAGAAGGCGCCTAAAAGTGTTGAAAATACTAGGCAGAAGCAATCATAAACATTGGTCGAGATGCTGAGGGGCGTGCATATATGAATGTAACCAGGCACTATATCTAAAGCAGCTATCGCTTGGATATATTTTCAGGTAATCGAGAAAAGTTATGGTGGAATAACTAAATTATTGCATAGAACGAGAGGAGTGTAGAAATCTGCACTCTTTTCTAAGTAGAAAGGATTTTATTTTATGAAGAAAGATTCAGGGGCAGAATTTGCCATGTTACAAGATAATGAGGTTAAAGTTTTTGATTTGAAGAAGCTAGAGCATTGTATTCTTACTCTTATAAATCAGAATAAAGAATTAAATCTAACTATACATAAGTATGACAGTAATAAGCTTATATTTCAGGACTGTCTATACATTAATATCTATGATCTTGATAAAGCAAGAAATAGTTTTCCAGTAACAGGTGTTCTAGAATTACCATACTTTCGCGTCAACGGAGTGTCAAATGGAGGATGTAAACCTATAGATAGATTTGTTAACCCATTTAATTTAGCTTCCGTTTTAGTAAATAAATGTGATTTCAATATGAACACATTTTATGCTACAGTAAAACCCTACAAGGTTATTAGCAAATTTTCCAATTGGTATTGGGAATATCAGCATTATTTTCCAGACACTATTATAAAGAGGGTACCGTCTTATAGAGAGAAATGTGTATTTATGGATACAAGCTGGAGCACATTTCATGAGCTCTGCCAACATTTAGATATGAATTATTTTGAATTATGCAAGGCTATACATGAAGGTCAAACGTTAGATGATATATGTACGGACAGATTAGGTAAGAAAACATATGGTCATGAAACATGGTATAGCTGGCTTGAATTTGCAAAGGATTATTCATTTGGAAAATATTATTATGGCATATCTAAGGATTACGAAAAGATATTGCAGGATTTCAAAGAAGCCAATAAAATATCAATAACAGAAAAACCTGAATTTAGATTTAATTATGTATCTGAATCTAAAATACCTGACAGCATTATTGCTACAGTAAATATCACAGGTGTACACTATCTACCTCGAGATAAACAGATTGAGAAGATAAAGGCATCTAAAAGTGCTTTGGACAATCTAGTAATTGAAGCACTTAAAAAGGATAAGATATTTAAAAAGCTTAATGTACCTGTAAATTATCTTAAAGTAACACGTAAAACTTATACACAGGCGGAGGAGCTTGTTTATTATTTTGGTTGGAAAGAAATACCTAAGGATACAGTGCAAGTAAGAGAAGATCAGGTATAGCCCTTATTGTAGAAGGAAGTGATTATATTGAGTAGTTCTAAAGACATCTTGTTAATGGGGTCTACGTTGAAGAAATATAAAATAGACCCAACAGATAGTTATGCTTATAAGATGTATGAGTTACGCCAGGCAAAGCACCATTTTAGTTTCAATGAGCATGTTGAAGCAATGGTGCTTTCTTTATTATCTGCAAATCGACCTTGGAAACAGATTGTAAAGAATTTGGATAACCTCAGAGAAATATTTTGCAACTGGGATGCTGAGTTGATTAAGCATAAAAATCCAGCAACATTAGAATTTGAAATTGGCTCAATAGGTTGTGGTAATCGTGCAATCAGCCGTCAGATGCAAGGTCTAGCTGCTAATATTGAGTTATTGCAGAGATTGCAGGAAAGAGTAGAAGACTTAGAGTATCTTGTCGCTGAAGATCCGTATGAAGTTTCAGATTTGCTATCTTCCTACCCATGGAAACTAAATGGTTTTGCTCAGACACTGGCTTTGCAATATTTACGTAATGTTGGTGTAGATACTTGTAAGCCAGATGTACACATCAGACGAATCCTGGCTCGTATAGGTTTCACAAGTTATGAAGATTGTTCTATATCTGAGATTATGTCTGTTATGAAACAATTAAGTGCTGAGTTAGGGTTGCCTGTAACATTAATCAATGAGATTGTTTGGTATTATGGAGCATCTGGGTATGTTGAGATGTGCGCTAAGTCACCTAAATGTTCTATTTGCCAGATTACGGATTGTAGGTATAGGAGTTAAGTAAGGAGAATTTTATGAATACATTAACAATTGATGATTTTGGAGACGTTGTAATTACTAAGCCAGAGATTATTGAAAAGCTGCTTGAGTTGTATTCTAAAGCAGGTGAAGAAAAGAATGTACTGGCAGCGTATAAGATTACAGCAGAACAATTTCATGAGGCATGTAAGCAAGAGTTACTGATTGAAGGTATGACCTTATCAATTGCATGGAATGCATTGAAGTTTTTAGCTACTGCAGTTTCTGTAGGAGATCTAGGTAATTCTGTCAATCAGGCTATTCGCAGTAGTATTGCTCTTGCAGCTGTATATGTAACAAATGTTAGTCCGGAGCAACGGCGTAAATTAGAGAGCTAAGTTGGCTCTTATTTTATTTATGGAGGTTTACATGGTAGATATTAGAGAACAAAGACAATTGGAAAATGATGACATTTGTAGTAAGTTTATAGGATTACATGTGACTGATGCTATAGCATTTGCATATATGTTAAATACACCTGTATCTTTTGCAGATAACAAAGGTAATAAGGTTGAAGAGGTTACACCCGATGGCACGCCTATGGTTATCACTAGTGCAAGAAGGGAAGGCATGAAGATCATTGTAGACACTGCTGCCAAGGGTACTCAAGCTGCTGATGATGTGTCTAATGGAAGAGTAAAAGAATATTACACCGCTGGTGAGATTGCTAAAGCTCTCTACTTTGTTAACCCTTACGTATGTGTAGCGGAGATTGAGCCACGACAGATATACTTTGTCAATATGACAAAGCTGTATTTCATTAAGACATTATTGAAAAACTACTGTAACATATTAAATGGTATAAAACCAGTAGATTACGCTGAGTTATATGATTGGAAAGAAAATAGATAGGTATAGAAACAAAGAGTTGATATGGCTCTTTTATTTTTTAAGGAGGTTTAATTATGAAGGATATAAGATTAATGCGCTTAACACAGGGTAATGGGTTGATAGGTCATACTGTAGAAGAGGCTGAAAATATGCTTAATCAGATAGATGATAGTATAAATATCTGTGATGAATCCGGTGTCAGACCATGCCTTCAGGATGATTTAGGCAGACCCTTAGTTATTGTTAAAGTTTTAGTGGCAACTTCACACAGTATAAATGTGCACACAATACCAAATAATTCGCAAGTTGTGAATTATAGTTCCATGAAAGGTATGACAGTTGAAGACATAGTAAACAATTTACAAAGATATGCAGCTAATTCTTACAAAGTTACACTTCAATTACCAAACACAGAATTTGAATTTGATATAAATCATGGTAGATGTACCAGAGATTTACACAATTTCAGCCAGTTAGTTGTAACAGGTTTAAGTGTCAAAGCACCAGATATAAATGCACCTGTAGAAATTCGTTTAGTACCACAGAATGTACCAGATTCAATGCAGAGTCTATGCATAATTGATGTGGATAAACTACTCAAGGATTCTAATAATGATAAAGATTCTGCCTCACACAACACGAAGGATTATGTCAGTGCTAGGTCAGATCTTGAGATATTTATAGCTTCTATGTTTTGTGCTAATACCAAGGTGGATCTAGAAGACGTGGGTATATTGACACATACTATTGTAGGGGCTTTAAAGTATGCTGGAGTAACATCTGTAAATGATAAACTAGCAGTTTTAGTTGGTGGGATGTGTTTGCGTGCTGATTTAGACACTCTAGTAGGAGGACCTTGCTCATTTGTAAAACGGGCCAAAGCTATTTGTAAATGTATATCTGAATTACCAGAAGAAGATGTTTAAGGAGGGTAATATATGAAAGATATTCAAGCTGAGAGAGATAGTTCAGAAATTTTCAATATTGATATGTTGATTGGTTTATCAGTGTATGAGGCAGCAAGTTTACTTGAGCAGCTGGATATAAATCTGCATCTAGTGGATCGGACAGGTAATTACCCAAAGTCAAGAATAATGGATGGTAGACGTCTGATTATTGCGCACGCTGAACAATCCGAGAGCTCTACAGTAACTGTAGATACATTACCATGTAATACACAAGCAGTAAACCCTGGTTTTATGAAAGGTATGCACGTGAAGGATGCTATTACTTATTTAGCAGGATATGTGACTAATAGGTACAAAGTTACTATTATGCCATATAACTATCAATTTGAAGTAAGAAAGGGTAAGTATAGAGATCAACTAGCGTACAACGATAGTATTATAGAAAGCTGCGAAGTAACAGGCTCCACTTTTGATTCTGTTATTTCTGTTGTTTTTGTACTTAAGGCATTTGGGAAAGTCAGTTACGCTGACATAGCCGATGCTTGTAGAGAAGAGTTTGCCGAAATTGATGCAGGCAGGAGTTGCCGTGAAGTTGACGCATTGGTTGGCTTGTCTGTTTTTGAAGCATACTATGTTTTAAATACAATTAACACATCATTCTGTTTGTGGGAAGGTCCACAGCTATCACCCAAAACAATGTCTGATGACGGAGAGTTCATGATTATAACCAGGGCAGAAAAAATAGGTAATGACTTCTTTGTACAAATGCGACCTAATAACTATGTCCGAGTGTATGAGGAAGAGTTACTTGGTAAAACCGTACAGAAGGCTGTTGAGTATTTGGCTTCGCATGTATGCAATTACTACTCTATCATGGTAAACAGTGCCAACAGGATTGAGATAAGGCATGGTCAAGACCATAGATGGTATGCATGGAAGAATGACATTATAACTCACTGTAGTGTATATCGCGGACAGACCAATCAGCCATATGTTATACGGATATTGACGAAAGCCATAAGTGATCTGGAGACACAGCCTGCTAAAGTTGCAGAACCTAAAACTGAAGTAATTAAGCTAAGTAGAGAGAAAGAGATTCAAATTCTCTCTTTTTTAATTAGTAAAATATGTAAATCATCAAAATATAATCATGGGACGTCTGAATACACTGCACTACTGGCAGCACGCTATCTGAAAGAAATCAAGAAAGTTTGCGCTATAGATGAGCTTGATAATTTATTACAGATAGTTGGTGAATTGATAGTCGAGCCAAATGCGGATATTGACAATGTAGCATCTGTTGTTATAGAAGCTAGAGATTTAGTGACAGCAGCCATAAATATGAGTGAGGAGGTATAATTATGGCTATTATCTGCAAAGGTCTAATTTTATTCTTTACAGGAGGCACGAGTTGTTTAGCTCTTAGCCTTATTAAAAACAGTCAGGACAGACATGGGAATTATATACCATTACAGGCTAAGTATAAGTTATTATTAGCATTTATGTGGCTTATTACAATTACGATTGATAGTGCTTGTTTCATAATGCTAGGGAGGTGATTAGACATTGGCATTAGTTACTTTTGCGACTCTACTGTGCATCTGGTCGTATGTGTATATGTGGAGGTTATATAAAAATGAAGATGGTGTGAAAGAACCATTCAGTCCGAGAGCGAAGTTAGGCTTAGGTCTGATGACAACTGGTGTGGTACTTATGAATATTACAGCAATTATTGATAGTCTTATATAGGAGGGAATTAACATGTTAGATATTGAAAGTGTTAGAAGTGAGCAGAAGACAAAAGATTCGGATATTGAACTAACAGCAGACCTTAATCTGGCATCCGTTGTTGATATGATTGGCAAAATCTATAATAAGCGCAGAATTGTTGTCATTGACAGACGCAGCGATGATGTGTTGTGCCGGATTGATAGCGGTGAATCTGATTATGCACCTGGTATTGAAGAGCAGAGCAGACAGATGAAAATGGAAGATGTTAAATGGTCCAGTGAGGAAGCAAACATTACTAAGGTATATGTTCAGCAAAAACAGGATATACAGGTAATTGATGTTACCAGAAAGTAGGTGTCTATGGCTGTTGATATTTCACAATTATGGGAGAGTCGCTGTAGAAGTGCAATGGAGCAGATAAATCAGTTACCAATAGAGTCAGGTAGGAGTGCTGCTAAGGGGCAATTGAATGTGCTGGTTGGTTATTTTACAGCATTGATTGACACAAAGCAGATTGATTATGATGCCGCAAAGCAGTATGTTGATACAGCGAATGTACTCTATAAAGTCATTGATTTCCGTTATGATGTGTTAGAAGAGTGTGATACGCCGCATTTAAGGGAAGTCTTGCTGAGGATTAACAGACCAAGCGACATTACAGATATTGTGAGTAGATGCGCAGATACAGAACGGTTCAAGACATGTTGCTTAGGGTATTATGTTGCTGATAAATCTATAAAAGATCTTCAAATGACGAACCCACGTATCACTGTGGACTACAAGAAACACTGCTGCCAGGAGATTGCAAAATACCTGTCATGTGTTAATGATGTCAATGCTGTCAATAATATTGTGGACCTCTATGGAATTAGGAGATCAACAGCAACAGCACTTGCGAAGGCAGGTATCTATACAAGCGACCAGGTAAATGATTCTTCTGATGAGAAGTTGTTAAGTTTACCAGGTATAGGGCAGGATAGCCTGCATCAGTTAAGAAAAAGGCTTCGCTGTAAGTATTATGCAAATCCGGAGCCAAGCTATATTGCAAGACCTAACGAAAATTTTGGTTAGGCATCACCATCTATAAATGAAGTAATATTTTATAGAAAGTTGGTTGATTTATTATGAGCAGAACATATAAGCATACTTACTCAAAATCGAAAGCTGTAAATAAGTCATGTCGAAATCATGGTGATTGTCCATATTGCAGGAGTAATCGGCTTTATCAGTATATAAGGATTCGACAGTCAGCTAACGATAAATTAAAATATTACAGGAACAATCGTTTGGCTTATGCATCTCAAGAAATCACCTCTTATGCCGAAATTTGAGATGTTTAAGTATTAAGTAGGGTATGGTTTGGGTAGACCATGCCCTATTTAATTATAGGAAGGAGTATTACAATGGTAAAACAGATAAAGAAGTTAATTGGTATTATGATGCTAACACTTACATTAGCTGTTATCGCAGAGATATCGCTGGTAAATACTAGAACGCTCTTGCTTGAACCGGAGACTGTTTACTGGGAGCAGGTCACTCATCGTTCAGATGAAAATTACCTATTGAATCTTGCACGTCCAAGATTTAATGTGCAGCCTGATAAACATGCTGCAGTTCAGAAATTAATCGGAGATGAGAAGTTTTATGGATGTCCGGAAGTTGTTAAATTTTCTTTTTAGGTCGAGAATGATGCATAAGATTTGGCAGCTGCATGAGGGGGATATCCGTATTACTGATAAAAGGGTAGACTTTAGATGGTAATGTAGTCAGTTGGGGTACTCAAATGATTATATTATTGACATAAAATAAAATTCTCTTACTTTATAAAGGTGGAATTATAATTGAATAAAAACTTTTCGAGAGTCATGGCATACGCTATGGCTCTTTCTTTATTATTGGGCTGTACAGTTAGTGCAAAAGGAACGTCAGGGAAATCAAGCCCGCCGCGAAAAGCATACTTACCGTCAACTATGAAAAATATTGATAGTGGTAATTATGTTTCTGATGTTGGATATATCCTTGTTGGTGAATCACATATCTCTATGTCTGAGCAGTCAGTCTGGGGTAACGCAAGGGTCCAGGTTACTGATAAAGATGGTGATCTGGAGATGGGTAAAAACATATTCTTTGTCCATACCCTGCATCAATATGATTATCAGGTTGAGATGCATTATGGCAGCTCATCAATAGCTTATGAGAGATTAAAGGACAATCCTGTTAACTTTAATGGAGCATATCCAGATTGGTTGACTACTGATGATTATACATCACCATCAGGTACAACGACAACATTAAGTGCCGCTAGTCGTATTAAGCAGATTCAGTCCAGCAGCCCGCTGAAGAAATGGGTCGTTGTTATTATTCAGGGGTATACAGCAGCCAGTGGTGGTGAAAGTGTTTATGCTACCTATATGAACACAATCCAGGAGTTTGCTAAGTCCTTACAAAATACAACAACTTATGTGGTAAGCTGTCCATTACCAAACAATCAGACATTTGCTGCCAGTATAAAAGCATACAATACATACCTAAGGAGGAACTTGCAAGGTGTCGGTTGTTATGACTGGACAGAAGACTGGGTTAAGTATGGGTTTGATACTCAGAATGGTACACTAGCGCCAGAAAATCAAAATCATCTGCCGCATGCTGCTTATTACGAGATTTGGAAGCAACACTTAGGCAATGAATTGCATTATGGTGGTGTCACAGTTAAAGATGAGGAAATTCCTGAAGAGCCGAAGCAAGACAGGCCATCCTATGCATTTCGTGAGGAGAACATCAATCTTAATTTAGGGTTATCTAAATCCTATAAGATTGCATGGATCAGTGATTTGCATATCGTATCCAATTACAATAATTTAGATGATGTTGTGAATGGTAACATAGGCATGAATGCAAGTGATTATATAGCAGCCCGCTATAATATGTTCAAGACGGATGATGGTTTATTCCATTCAGCTGAATTATTGGATGAAATTGTCAAGTACATAAACACAGGTGGGTTTGACGCTGTAATCTTTGGTGGTGATTTGTTGGATTATTTCTCTAATGAGAATTATAAAACATTATCAAGGGGTTTAAGTAATATTGACTCCAGCATACCTTGGATCTACATTTATGGTTCTTCCGACGACCATGACGCCTGGACTGGGCTTACAGATGGTTCTGCAGCTGTCAGTAGCATAAGTAAGCTGGCAAGCACCAAAGCGCTTAATGATGTGATAGATTTAGGTGAACTTAGGATTGTAGGATTGAACAATTCTGCAAATGCAGGGATAAATGCCGAGTTGTCAAGTGCCCAAAGCAGTATAAAGACTGCAGGCAAGCCGGTTATCTTAGCAACTCATGTGCCATTTGAGTCAAAAGTTAGCAGTTTGGAAGACTGGAGTAAGAGAAATCATAATAATCAGGTATATTACTGGTCATTTAATTCTTACAAGTGGAAATTGGGAAATAATTCAGCTATGAATAGTTTCTTAAATGAGAACGTTTATTCAAATAACACAAATGTAAAGGCAGTATTTGCAGGGCATGTGCATATGGCTAGTTGGGATGGTCAGCTCACAGCGAATGTTAGACAGCATATATTTACTGGTGCATACAGAGGTACCGTAGGTGTTATAAACGTTCATTAGAAAGGAGTATTTTATGTCAGATTTAATTATCAAGTATGGTAAAAATGAAGTATCAATTGCCAACAAGGAAGATTTGTTTTCAAAGGAAGCTGAGATTCTTGATAAGAGGGCTCGTGCATATTTGGTTACTTCTTCAGATACATATATAGGGATAGCTAATTTATTTGATGTTGTAGTGGATGCCAGTCTTATTGGCTTATCTAAGTCTGTGATGGTTTGGCAACAGTCACCGGGGTTGTTATTGTATGCAGTCATCTCTAAATGTTATGAAAGCTTCTTAACAGCTCCCGATATAAGCAAAGCAGCTATTAAAAATGCATCAAGCCCATTCCAGCTTCTAACACTTGATGCTAGTTGGAATGATAAAAAGGCAGAGGACCTGAGGAGTATTTGTGCAAGTCCTGTAATTAAGGCACATCCACTTATTGGCGCTGCCCTAGTATCTTTCTTCTGTAGCCAGTTCGATATCTTGGGTGGGATATACAGTAATGTATTAGGGCATACACTTGCAGCTGCATTTCTGCATAAGAATGGCTTACCATCAATATATGCATACATACCAGTGGGCTGGTCAACTTGCTTTGACAAGCCTGCCTGTTACTTCCTTGATGATTGGATTTCAGACTATTTGAAGATTGCAGAAGAAATAATAGTTTCGAATGGAGTGAGGTAATTGTGGGAAACACAGAATATTTGTTAGTGGTGCAACATAATGGTGGTATATTCAAAAAGCCGTATGGTGAAGAAGGTTCTAAGTATGTATTCACGTCACCTGACGAATGTGATAAGCACTGGCAGAATATATTCATAGGAGTTGGTGCAAAAACAGAAGAGATTGAGAAACGGATTAAGCAGAGGGAGTGCCTTAACATGGAGGCTTTTGGTGAAGACACTCCATTATCCAAGAATCTCCCTATTTTTAAAATCTCAGAGTCGGAGTGTCTGCTATGCATTGATAGCATTAATGGTGGTGTAAACGCGATAAAGGATCCCGATCACTTGGCAGCTGTATTTGTTGCAAACAAGAATTGGCATTACTGTTTACAGCATACTGGAGATATGGCTGATTTGTTTTACATTAAGGAACGTGTAAGCAAGCAGGATAGTAAAGATATTTACTATTCTGTCAGTAAATTTAATTGCCCACGGAACATAGCTAATATGGCAAAGGATATCAGGACAGTCTTAAGTATATATGATCGTTATTTGGACATGCGGCATATAGAACACATGCCATTTATTAAAAGATGATTATTTATACAGGAAGGAGTGTGGCTGGCATGAGGAAGATGGCTCTATTTCTGCTTATTACGTCATTTATGCTAGTCGGATGTTCTAGGCAGGAAATATTGGTTAAATTACATTTAGAGGAAGAGGAAGTGGAAGAGGCTACAGAGGCAGAACCTGTAATACTGGCTCCTGAATTTTTAGCATCTGCTGTTGACCAGTATAAAGATGAGATTGGACAGACGGTTGCTGGCAGTAGGATTGTAGAAAGACGGGATACGGCTGACACTGTGGAATTTTCCATATATAAGTTTGATGAGACAGGGTTCACCCATGGTTATTACTACTTTGCATTTGATGATGGTAAATTTCTGTCAAACCAGACAGACAGGTTGCAGGAACTCAATTATATTGAAGATTCGCTGATGGTGGATAATACCTGTAATCTTGTAAAGTTCGATTTGGAGTATGTGACAATGGGTAACAATGCATACAACTATTTCAGGGATATGCTGATTAAGAATGAAGAAGAGCAGCTGGCAGAACTATACGGAAAAGTTCCTGACGTGATGCCAGAATCTATTGCTTACCCAGAGTGTACATATAGTATTGTAGGTACTATGGATGAATACGTGCCGAAGCTGCCAGAGTTGGAAGAGGATGAAGAAGGCTATGTTCTCTGTGATAATAGTGATTCGTCCTGGTCCTATATTTCTGATGGAAACGGTGGAATCATTTTGACAGCGTACCAAAACCAGCAGTATGGTAATAAGCTCATCATACCTGCCTGTGTAGATGGTAAGGCTGTTTATGCTGTCAGGCACTTGGAGCCTATATCAGGCGTTACATGTGTTGAGGTGTCTGAAGGTGTAAATGAACTACAAGGGTCTTTTACTGACTGGTCTGATCTGAACCGTTTGATAGTGCATGATGGTCTTGTCAGCATAACACAGGGTGCAATACAGGGGACTAATATCACATCAATCGATCTACCAAAATCTATTGTAAATTTGGAGGATGGTTTCTTTTCAATGTTTGATGTAGGTGTTGTCTCAGAGTTTGACTATGACATTACAAGGATTACTGGATTTTACCAAGGGTCAAATATTGTCAGCATTATTATACCAAGCACAGTGTCGGTAATAGACACAGGCGCTTTTGATAAATGTAATCAGCTTGCTACAGTATTTATTGAGGATGGTTGCACGACAATTGCAGAAGGGGCTTTTAAAGGAGCGCCTAACCTGCAGGCAGTAGCAATACCATCGTCTGTTACGAACATTGGGGCTGATGCATTTAATAAGAATACCCTGCTTGTGGTAGAGGAGGACTCTTATGCAATCACATATGCCAAACTTTATGATTTGGTGTATACAATACAATAATTTGTTAAATGGGGCTTTCCTTATGGAAAGCCTTATTTATATAGAAGAAAAGCAAATAAACTGAGAGGAGGATTTTTCAATGAGCTGGACTTCAAAGAAAATAAAACATACTAGAGGAGATTTTTACAATGTTGAAATTATTAAATGTGGAATACGAGAGGGAACTAATCGCAAGAGTTAAAGAAATGGTTGAGCCAGGGTGTGAAATACTAGGTGTTGATATTTATAAGTGCAATCGGTTTATGTATCGTGGTTTGATATGCAATCAGCCAAACCAGGGCAAAACAATTACGTCTGCTGTTGCAAATATCTCTACGTATATAGAAGCAAACACGGACTTAGACGTTGCTGCTGGGTTTGTTGTATCAGCCTTTAATCTCAGTCCGCAATTTGACATGGAGATGTTTGAGAGGTTTCTTGACTTTGAGAAAGTTAAATCAAGAATGCGAATCAAGCTACTAAATAAGGCTCATAATTTAAAGTATTTGGAGAGGCTGGAAACTCTGGATTTTCTTGACCTTGCTGTAGTCCCGTATGTTCTATTAGATGAGGCTGAGGAAGGAATGTATTCTTTCAATGTAACTAAGCAAATTGCTAATGTATGGAAATTAGAAGCGTCCCAACTGTGTGAAATTGCAATAGACAATATCGCCAATGCTCAAGATTGGTCAGTTAGGGATATGGAGAATGTTATGCGTGAGCTCATAGCACATTCGCCTGCTAAGGTTGGCGAACAATACGATTATGATATGGAACAAGTTGATGAAAAAATACTTGTTGTAACTAACAAGGAAGCCATTGAGGGTGCTCCTGTTATCCTTTGTGCTGATGTCATAAGAGAAATCCAGCAGCAAGTAGAGGAAGACTTTGTTGTACTACCGTCTTCACGACATGAAACGATTGTCATACCTGCAGGTATGGCAGAACCTGCCATGCTTAAGAGTTTAGTGAAACAGGTTAATGAAGAACAGGTTAGCCCTGAGGATTTCCTGGCAGACAATGTTTATTTCTACAACCACATTACTGGTGGATTTGAGTTTTTGATTTAAGGAGTATTTATCATGCAGGTATCTGGATTTGAACTAGTTAAACCTATAGACAGTAGATTATGGGGTGAATACAGCTGGAATTGTAGAGTTGGTGCTAATGAGGCTGTTCTTTGGGATAAGAACAGAAAGCCTGTCTGCTACATCCAGAAAGGGAGATTGACATTCTACCTACATCATGCTGAGAGTTTTAGCTACAGTCCAGATTCTTTGCAGACAGCTATGGCATTTGTGGAGTATGTATTTGTTACATACTCCATAGATGTACTTGATAAGATGTTGGATTGCAGAAAGGAAGTGGATGGAGCTATACATATCCAGCATAAAACTTTAGAAGAAATATTTAGTGAGGAGATTATTTTATGAAATTGGATGAAGCTATTACAAAAGTTAAGAGTGGGGCTGGTACTAAGATGATCAGTGAAGACTTTAAACCTGGAGAGTTTGTGTACATCAGTAAAACAGGGCGTCTCTGCTTCCACAACTATATTGGCATGAATGGTGTTTATCATGGGTCTGCTGATTCAGGTAGGAATTGGAGGGTGGAATGATAGATGTTACTAATTTGTCAAGCAAGGGGCAAGAAACCTACCTGAAATATTGCATGAAGCATGATAAGCCTGTGAACATGACAGATGTTGTGTTATCTGAAGAGAACCAGAAGAAAATAGATGAGTTTATCACAGAACGTAAAAACAGGGCACAGATTGAGAGGATAGGGTTGGAACCGATGAATAGAATCCTGATGTATGGTGCATCCGGTACAGGTAAAACATATCTGACATCTGCATTGGCAAGTACATTAAGATTACCAATGCTGCATGTTGATGCATCACAGTTACAGTCAACAGTCCCTGCTGCAGCAATAGCTGATGTATTTGAACTTGCCTACGAATTAAGGAAAGCAATTATCTTTTTAGATGAGTGTGATTCTATATGTTGGGCTAGAGATGATGCTAGTAATCAGGACGATGGCGCAATCCGTAGAGCAAACAATACGTTATTTCAGTATCTTGATCAAATGAATGCAGATTATATCTTCGTTGGTGCAACAAATCTATATGACAAGTTAGATGTGGCATTTAAACGCCGTTTTAATATTGAGATGAAGTTTCTTGTGCCGAAGATAGATAACTTTAGCCAGGCAGTACATAAATTCATGAACACTGGCTTTAAATTTATTGAAGATATGGATCCTGACGTGAAAGCGATCATTGACTGCCAGGCGAGGAATTATTCAAGAATGTCCTACTATCAGATTAAAGACTGGGTGCACTGGACCGAGAAGCAGGCAATATTCAAGCAGCAAAATTTCATAAGGGAGTCAGATATCTATGGTTTGCTTATGTCAGCTATGAGAATGGAAGTGAAGTATGATTCAGAAAATAAGCCATACCTGCATCAATATGGTGTTCAGTCTAAATAAGTGTAAAATTTTACATTTCAGCAAAAAGAATATACGTCATTTCGCTATATAAATTTGAAAGGAGTATTACATATGGATTTAAAAGAAGTTTTAGCATTAGGTGTTGAGGATGATATGCCAATCAGTGTAGATGCTAGGCGATTTGAAAATATTACAGTTGAGAAACCTACTGAGGCTGTACAGTTATTAGCTGTGCATGAAGATGAAGCGGAAGTTGAAAAATGTGCGTTAGAGGACAAAACAGATGATTTAGTTGCTTTACCATACGGTAAGACCAAAGATTACCTTGAGGTTTTGGACAGTATGACCGGACAAGGCTTTATCATCTATGACATTTATTCAAAGGAGACATGGTATGCGCCAGATATTATCTGTTTGAATAAAAATTTTGTATTCCGTGAAGATGTCAGAATTGTGCAGGTCAAAGATAAGCAGGATGCCTTGGATACTTGGCTGACATTCAACAAGAGCATCTCGCCTAGCCGGCTGTATTCGAGATTCAAGTACATTCTGGATGACCCTGCGGCAGGCACATACTGGCCATTTTCATCTTCTGATTACGTACCGAAGCATTATGGCAAACCTATTTTGCAGGGTACTGTTATCCACAAGTGCAAAAATAGATTCCAGCGTGATTCGCTAATTCTCATGTTGGAGCGAAAATACACTAGCGAGTCAGAGAAAGATGTAAGGGAGCTTGGAAAAACTGAACTATCGGATGATGAGGCAATCATAGTGTCAGATGGTAGCAGCAGGGAGTCTACTGTTTCATATTGCTATTACTATATGGATAATAAATCAATCCTACGTCAGTCAGGTTGCTGTACTCTAACAGAAGATGCAAAATGCACTTCATCAGTTGCTGAGATTATTGGCGGGTTAAATGCAATAAAGCAGTGTGTTGCACAGGGAAAACATGTAATCAAGTACTATTTTGACAATTCAGTAATCATCAATGTTTTCAAAAGCCGTAAGCTGGATGGTGTGCCGGAAGTCAAGGAGTACAAGGAATATCTTACTAAACTGAACGATGAAGGTTATGAGATTCTATTCTGTGATCTGCACCCTAAGACTGATAAACAGAAATACAAATTAAATAGAGCCTTGACGTATTTGCATAACAGTTGCGATTCTGAGTGTGTTGTAATGGCTAAGATGCATTACCGTAATTATATGCGGAAAGCCATGACAGACGACTCTAAAGGTAATAGTTTGTCAAGAATTGTAAAACTGCAGCAACAGCGTAAGCAAACTGCAAATAGGCAATATGGTAATACTTCTAATAATCAAAGACGGTATTATCAATCACAAGGCAGGAGGTGAGATACCCTTGCTACACGGTAAAGAAGTATACCGGTCTGTGGAAGTGACTGATAATGTTCAGACATCGACTTTGAGCCTAGCAGACCAGGTCAGGTTGATAGCTGCATCAATGTCAAATGATGATGTTGCAGAATTGGAAAGAAATGAAAAGGTTGCCACAGACAGATTGAAGAAGATCGCTGCATTTAAGAGTTTTCTTGATGGCGCGTTACAAACAATGAATGATATGGGCGAGAATAGTGTGACCATGCAGGTATCACATGAGTTTAAACCGTACTTTAATGAGGTGCTTTTGGATCCTCATTCATATGCAAAATATTATGACATTCTGATTGAGAAGAAAGATTTGCCTATGAATGTGAAGCATTACATTATTGTCAAGTTAAAGAAGAAAGGTGATTAGGATATGGATAATGTAAAAATTTAATTGTGTAGAGGTTCGTCTATAGCCTCTACGTTATGGAGGTGTTTTTATGGACGAATTATTGAATCTTAATTGGTTCTCTGGAGATGTTGCTGGACCTGTACAGCCTGCTGTTGAAATAATTGGTGCAGGGGCATCTATCATTATTTCAATCGTCGGTTTTTTGATTGTATGTTCCTCTATCTTGAAAAATTCGACTCACGGTTTGTACGCAGTATCCCCTAAATTTTGGGATAGGGTATATGATGTTAAGCAGGAAGGTATCCGCAGTGAGGCTGCTACTGGTGGTGGTAACAACCAAATCTCAAAATTTATAGGTACATTTACCTCTTTCTTTCTGTCTCTACTTCCAAATGTAAAAGCAATGACTGATTTTGAAAAGACACAGATGGATGCCAAGCATTATTTCCTGAGATCTATTCCTATGATGTGCGTGGCTATCTTTATTGGTGTCTTTATTTATTTGGGCTACCCTGCACAGGTTGCTGGTAAATTTAGCAAGTTTGGTACATTTACTTTGGATATGGTTATGGATGCAATGGACCCGGAAGCTATTGCTGAGTCTATTCCGACAGAGATGGCTTTGTTGAAATACCAGACAGAAAATGCTTCCACAGATCCAGATAAGGTTGCCAATAAGATTGCACATGCTGCAATGAGTGCATTGACAACAACATCACGTGCTAGTGGTGATGTTACGAGAGAGGCACTGCAATCTTGTCTTGATGTACTTGAGCCTAAGTTGATTGATTTGGCTAATGTGGATTATGTACAATATGCAGATTCAGATGCATATAAATGGACAGTCCAGTCTAAAATCAATAAGTCTGGTCAACGGACATTCTCAAGGCAGAATGGTGTAGCTGATGCTGATGGTGTAGTTATCTTTAATGATGGCATTAATTGTTCAGACCTACCTATGGGAGTAACGTATGACATTTCCGACTGGTATTTGTATTGGACAATTACGTTTACACCTAAGGCACAGAAAGCTACAAAGAGTGCTAAGAGTGCTACAGTTACATTAGCATCATCTAACATTCAGATTGACACAACCAATAAGACTGTAACTTTCGATTTCAGCAGCTACGCTACTTCGGGTGATGCAACTATTACATTATCCGCGGACAGGCAGGTAAAATCTGATAACGGCTGTAAGTTTAAGTCTGTTTCAGGTAGCCAGAATGTTATTGTGCTTAAGTTGGCTTCTTATGATACATCCAAGTATGCAGATGAGGCAGCAGCTTTGGCAGACTGCAAGACATTCCAGTTCCAGAAAGGACCTATGTATGTAATTAATGGAGCTCGTTGTATGGTTACACAAATTACTAAGGGTGGTAATGGTTGTTCATTCTCTGCAGAAGGTGCAACTTTCACATTTGGTGATAACCCATCAAATTTAAGCGCTACAAGTAGCGACGAATAAAAGATGAATAATGGCTGGGATTATTGCTCCCAGCCATTATTATATAAGATGTTGCTGAAAATTGTATTAGGTATTAAAATAGAGGGTAGGATACTATGATAGACATAAATGTAAAAAGAAATACTGATGATGCTGATTTAAGAGAAAAGATGGAGAGGGTCAAAGACTTTCGTCCTATAGACGACGTTTTCTTTGAAGTCTTTATAAATGATATTCCATGTTGTCAGGAGATATTGAGAACTATTTTAGAAGATGACGATTTGATTGTAACTGATATCATGGTGCAGCATAGCGCTCAGAATATCTATGGTAGAGCTGTTCGTTTGGACGCGCTATGTATTTTAGGTAATGGTAAAAAGTGTAATATTGAAGTGCAGCGTGCAGACAACGATGATCATTTGCGGCGTGTAAGATTCAATGCTGCTAGTATTGCTGTTATTGACTCGAAGAAAGGTATGCGATTTGAAGATGTCGAGGATGTGATTGTTGTATTTATTTCACAATTTGATATTTTTAAATCAGGCAGAACAATTTATCATGTGGATAATATTGTGAGAGAAACTGGGGAATATGTTGATGATGGACTGGAAAGAGTATTTGTCAATACAGAAATTAAAGATAACTCGTCAATCTCAGAGCTGATGACATGTTTTATGCTAAAAGAGTTTAATAACTCTAAGTTTCCTGCAGTGTCTAATCGAATGAGATATATCAAAACTCAAAAAGGAGGTTTAAATGCTATGTGTGATGTAATGGAGAAGTATACTAAAGAAGCTGTTGAGCGAGGTAGAGAAGAAGGCAGAGAAGAGGGCAGAAAAGAGGGCAGAAAAGAGGGCAGAAAAGAGGAGAGATTAAAGAATATTAAGTTCATGATTGAGTGTGGCGTTGACCCGGCTATAATAGCTACTAAGTTTGACATGAGCTTGGGCGAAGTTCTACAACTTGTACCTAATGAATCGTCTAAATAGTATTGATTAAGTATTTGAAGCTTGCACTATTTATATAGTGCAGGCTTCTTTTTATATGGTGGTGGTATTTTGTATGCGAAAAGATGTTATTACTACTTAGAAGATAAAAATATTGTACGGCAGGAATTTGAATTAGAGTGGTTCGATAGTATGGATTACAATCAGAAGCAAATTGCTGTCTATAATATAGAAAAGGCAATACCTCTAAAATATGGACCAGCAACAGACGTCTCTGGCAGTAGCCAATATAGGGACATAAGGGATTTAAGTATCTTTAAGTTACAGTCCAAGCGTAAGGGTATGAACTTTTATCAGTATTGGAATGAGATAGTTATGAAGAGGTCTCCAGTAGCTAAAGACATTCCGGGAATGTTTTGTTTTATGTATTTATCTGCGATGGATTGTGATGATAGAAATGCAATCCTGAGGTATAACTGCTTTTATGATATTTACAACAATCCAGATAAGGTATTAGAATCAGCAGCTCTAGCTTATATAGCTTGGAAGTTGTTAGTACTACAAAATAAAGCAGATTATCTGACAGACCCAGTAAAGTTTATGTACTGGTTCTTAGTTAATACAAGTGTTATGAAAATTAAGAAAGATTTACAGGAGGATTGAATAATGGATTTACAAAGTCTTATTCTCGATAATACACGAGTGTCTAGAAAAGATGCGAGATTTTTCTTATCGACACCGGTTATTTGTACTTCTGAGGATGAACTAAGCAAATTACCTGGATCCACTAGAGTTGGGAATACAACGTTAGAGGGTTTCAAGAATTGCTTATATAAGAAGCTGGATACGGGTGAAACTGTTTATATTAGAGTAGAGGATGATAATCTGACTGCTCTGGTTGTCGGTTGTGATAGTGCAGTACCAACTCAGTCTGATTCTCTGTTCCAGAGTATAGGTGATAAGTTTAATGCCTCCTACCCTATCGTAGATTATGTAGGTATTGCAACAAAGCTTACAGATATCAATAGTTTAGGATTTGCTTTTCAAATAACAGGTCGTCCTTGTACAGTAATTAGTGTAGTAAAGCGTGATTTGGACAAAGATGTATCACACTTTGCATTACTGGATAAAGTTGACAATACTGTTTATGATTATAACTTAAAGATGTTTGGAGTGCCGTTTAATAAGTACAAGGAAGATGTAAGAAATGAATATTGGGTAGGAAGGGTGTGAAAAAGACAAACTTCTGAGTACTTTTGTCTTATATTAGTGTAACAAAGAAAAATTTCATATTGAAAGGTGATTATTGTGAGTAAAGAAAACGATATTGAGGTCCCTATTAATGAGAAGTTGATTCTCACTCTTAAAGAGGCTGTTGCGTACTCTAATATTGGAGTGAATAGACTGTCTAATATGATAGATCAGCCTGGATGCCCTTTTGCGTTGTTCGTAGGGCGAAAAAAATTAGTTAAAAGAGAGGTTTTTGATGAATACATAAATTCAGATAGTATACATTTCCTTTAACTTCAAGCTGTGCATTAAAAATGCACAGCTCATTTTTAATTTTAGCGAGGTTTTTATGAGTTCAGAAACAAAGAAAGATTCTAAAGGACGTAATTTAAAAGCAAATGAAGATCAGCTTAAAGATGGCAGATATCGTTATAGATATACTGATCGCTATGGAAATCGAAAAGCAATTTATGCGTGGAAGTTAATCGAGACAGATAAAACACCACCTAAAAAGAAAAATGATAAGTGTTTGCGCCAAAAAGAAAGAGACTTGCAGTTAGATATAGATGTAGGGTTACATACTTTTGACGCTAAGCAATTAACCGTAGGGGCATTAGTGGAGAAGTACTTAAAGACGAAAAGTATTGCAGAGTCTACTATTAACAACTATACAGATATGCTAGAAAAGCATATTCGACCTACTAATTTTGGAAAATTATATGTATCTGATGTTCGGAAATCAGACGTTCAAGCTTTCTATGCTTATTTGCGGAATACATTGCATTTTGCTATAGGAAGTATACAGCTTTACCAAAATTTAATATACCCATCTTTTCAGATGGCAGTGGAAGATGATATGATAAGAAAGAATCCTTGTAAGGGTTGTATGAGGGATTATAAAAGTTCAACAGATTCCAGCAGGGTTGCATTATCAAGAGAAGAGCAAAGAGAACTGCTCTCGTTTGTTCAAAATAGTGTGGTATATAATAGGTATTACCCAATGATAGTGTTTATGCTAGGTACAGGTTGTAGGATAGGTGAAACTATAGGTATCACTTGGAATGATATTGATTTTGATAAAGCAATCTTACATATAAATCATCAGGTTATTTATAAGAAGAAGAAAACAGAAGAACAACCGAAAGGACAGATTGTGCATTATATTACAGCACCTAAAAACAAAACATCGAGGGATATTCCACTACAGCCAGATGTATTGCAAATTTTAAAAGAGTATAAAGGAAAAACTTACGAGATAAGTTCAAATATGGGACCAACGTTAGATGGTTACAGTAACTTTGTATTTTTGAATAGTAATTTGCATGTACATACACCAAATACACTTACACGTGCATTCCATAATATTGTAGATGCATTTAATGTAGAAGCTGAATTAAATGGAGTAGATATGCGACTCCCTACATTTTCTGCTCACACTTTTAGACATACTTTTTGTACAAGGATGGCAGAAAATAAAATTGATGTTAAGGTATTACAAACTATTATGGGGCATAAAACCTTAGCTATAACAATGCAGGTATATAATCATGTGAGTAACCAGCGAGCTATCGAGGAAATAAAGTCATTACCATCAGTTTTAAAAGTTTAACCCATTACATATTTATAACCCAAAGTTTAACCCATTTCGTGCAGAAATATATAGAAATACATAGAGTCAGAAATTTTCATACGACAATAAATAGAGGTTTAGTGCATTGTGTAGAAGTAGTGAATTTTATGGCTCTTACAATAAGAAGGAAATCATCAGCGCTAACTAATCAGCCTGACTGACAGGGAGTTGATCATAACGATTGACTCCCTGTTTATTTTTTGCTTAGATATTGATTTTTATACCATTGTCTAGTATATTTATATTAGTTTGGTGCGCTCTACGCTGAGTAAGAGCTGTACGTAGGAGGATTGCTGACAATGGAAGAAATAACGAGAGTAGCGGTAGATGCCATGGGCGGAGACAATGCACCGGTTGAAATCGTAAAAGGTGCAGTGGAAGCTGTTAATGAGAATCAGAATATTATCGTATATCTGACTGGTAAGGAAGATGTTGTGAGAGCCGAACTGGGCAAATATACATACAATGAGAAGCAGATTGAGGTCGTGAATGCAGACGAAGTGATTGAGACAGCAGAACCACCTGTTCTGGCAATTAGAAAGAAGAAGAATTCTTCCATCGTAGTTGCCCTGAATCTGGTAAAAGACGGCACCTGTGATGCTTTTGTATCAGCAGGAAGCTCAGGAGCTGTACTTGTAGGAGGACAGTTAATTGTCGGAAGAATCAGAGGTATTGAGAGACCACCTCTTGCTCCACTTATCCCTACAGAGAAGGGATGCTCACTTTTGATAGACTGTGGTGCTAACGTAGATGCAAGGCCATCACATCTGGTACAGTTTGCGAAGATGGGTTCTGTATACATGGAGAACGTAATAGGCGTAGACAAGCCCAGGGTAGCCATTGTAAATATCGGGGCAGAAGAAGAAAAGGGCAATGCGCTCGTTAAGGAAACCTTCCCTCTTCTTAAAAATTGCCCGGAGATTAATTTTATCGGAAGTATCGAAGCAAGGGATATTCCGTCAGGATATGCGGATGTTATCGTTTGTGAGGCGTTTGCGGGTAATATCATATTAAAGTTATACGAAGGTGTAGCAGCCACTCTGTTGAAGAAGGTTAAGGCTGGCATGATGACTTCCTTGCGCAGTAAGATTGGTGCGCTTCTGGTTAAGCCTGCTCTGAAAAGCACATTGAAATCCTTTAACCTGGAATCCTATGGCGGTGCCCCACTTCTTGGACTGAACGGTCTGGTAGTGAAGACTCATGGAAGCTCCAAGTCTATTGAAATTAAGAATTCAATTCTGCAGTGTGTTACATTTAAGGAGCAGAAGATCAATGAGAAGATAAAGGATAAAGTCATCCTCAAGGATGAGTAGGGAAGGACTTGGGATAATGGAATATGAAGCTTTGAGAAAGGTTACGGCTGCTATTCTGGGCATGGACCCGGAAGAAATCCGACCGGATATGACATTTCTCACAGATTTGGGAGCCGATTCCCTTGACGTATATCAGATTGTGATGGGCGTTGAAGAGAAACTTGGTATCACAATTCCTGCGGAAAAAATAGAAAAAATTACAACAGTCCAGGAAGCTGTTGATTTGATTAAAAGTGTGAAATAAAGCCCTGTATGGGGCTTTTTCCATGAAGAAACAGGAGCGGAAAAAATGCGTGACATGAATGAATTATTAGAAGAATTGCAGGACAAGATCGGTTACAGATTCCAAAATACGGAGCTGTTGAAACAGGCGCTGACACACAGTTCTTTTGCAAATGAACAGAAAATCAACAAATTAAAGGATTACGAGAGACTGGAATTCCTTGGAGATGCAGTACTGGAGCTTGTATCCAGTGAATTCCTATTCAGGGAGAATCCACAGATGCCGGAAGGACAGCTGACGAAGCTCAGGGCTTCCATGGTCTGTGAACCTGCACTGGCATATTGCGCAAAGGATATTGACCTTGGTTCTTACATATTATTAGGCAGAGGCGAGGAGTATACCGGCGGCAGATACAGAAGCTCTATTACCTCTGATGTTATGGAAGCGATTATTGGTGCAATTTTTCTGGATGGCGGTATAGAGAATGCCAAGAAACATATTTATCGCTTTATTTTATCAGATTTGGAGAATAAGATTCTTTTCCTTGACAGTAAGACCATTCTGCAGGAAGAGATCCAGAAGAAGAAGGATGCACAGCTTCGTTATGAACTGATTGGTGAAAGTGGTCCTGATCATAATAAACAATTTACGGTAGATGCTTATCTGAATGATGTACTTATCGGTTCCGGTACTGGCAGAACCAAGAAAGCTGCAGAGCAGCAGGCTGCTTATGAAGCACTTCTTAAGATGAAGGGTAAGCATCGTAAATAGTCTTAATACTTTGACATTTGGGGGACATAGATGTATTTAAAAAGCATAGAAGTACAGGGGTTTAAGTCTTTTGCAAATAAAATCAATTTTCAGTTTCACCAGGGAATTACTGGTATCGTTGGTCCTAACGGTTCCGGTAAAAGTAATGTTGCAGATGCTGTTCGATGGGTTCTGGGTGAGCAGCGCATCAAGCAGCTCCGTGGTGAATCCATGCAGGATGTCATTTTCTCGGGAACAGAGCTTCGTAAACCGCAGGGATTTGCCTATGTGGCGATTACCTTTGACAATGCGGATCATAAATTAGCCATTGATTATGAAGAAGTAACAGTGGCACGTAGATTGTACCGTTCCGGAGAAAGTGAATATTCGATTAACGGAACTCCTTGTAGATTGAAGGATGTGAATGAACTTTTCTACGATACAGGTATCGGTAAAGAAGGATATTCTATCATTGGTCAGGGTCAGATTGAGAAGATTCTGAGTGGTAAGCCGGAAGAGAAGAGAGAGCTGTTCGATGAAGCAGCCGGTATTGTGAAGTTCAAGAAACGTAAGGCAACTGCGCAGAAGAAGCTGGAGGATGAGAAGCAGAACCTTGTCCGTGTCAACGATATTCTAAGCGAACTTGAGAAGCAGGTAGGCCCATTGGAGAAGCAGTCTGAGAAGGCAAAGATCTTCTTAAAGAAGCGCGAAGAATTAAAAGAGCTGGATGTTAATCTGTTCCTTTTGGAAAATGACAGGATGAAGGGACAATTAACTGATGTAGAAGAGAAGTACGCAATTGCCAAAGGCGAATACGAACAGGCAGTACAGCAGTACGATAATATCAAGAATGAATATGACAGTATTCAGCTTCGTATTGAAGAACTGGATCAGGAGATTGAGATTGCCAGAACTTCCATATCGGATGCAAATGTAACCCGTGGTAAGCTGGAAGGCGAAATTGCAGTCTTAAAAGAACAGATTAAAAATGCGCAGGGAAATGAACAGCATTTTCATGACCGTGCCAATACCATCAAAGAGCAGATTCAGGAGAAGGAACAGGAGAAATCCAGGCTTCTTGCTGACAAAGCTGTATATGATGAAGAAATGGCTTCTCTGGAACAGTCCAGAAATGAGGCTAAGAACTCTTTAACGCAGGTACAGCAGAGAATTGAAGAGTTAAATACTCTGATTGAAGAAGATAAGAAACAGATTATTGATACATTGAATGACAGAGCTACCATTAAGTCCAAGATGAGTAGTTTTGACACGATGATGGAGCAGCTGCGTATTCGTAAGGCTGAGCTGAATTCCCGTTTGCTTCGTGCCAAGAGTGATGAGGCAGAGAGGGATGCTGAGATTCAATCTCTGGAGGAGGAGTTCCGCAAGATCAATGACCGGATTATTGACACAAATAATCATCTGACTCAGCTGGATGAAGAAAATACTGCCATGCGTGCAGCATTGACTGCCAAAGATGAAGAGATACGTTCTTTACAGGAGAAATATCAACAGAGTAAATCCAAGCTGGATACGGTGACAAACCTCACAGAACGCTATGAAGGATATGGCGGCAGTATTCAGAAGGTCATGGAGCAGAAAGACAGGAATCAGGGTATCATCGGCGTTGTAGCAGATATCATCAAGGTAGAGAAGAAATATGAGACTGCCATTGAGACAGCTCTTGGTGGTAATATCCAGAATATTGTTACGGACGATGAAGAGACTGCCAAGGAAATGATTGAATTTCTAAAGAAGAATCGTTATGGACGTGCAACGTTTCTTCCTCTTACCAGTATTACGAATCCACAGGAGTTCAAGACACCGGATGTATTGAATGAGAAAGGCGCTATAGGACTGGCTGATTCTCTTGTACAGACAGAGAAACGCTATTCCAATGTTGCCAAGGCAATGCTTGGCAGAATTGCAGTCATTGATACCATCGATCATGCTGTGAAAATTGCAAGAAAATATGACTATGGCGTGAGAATGGTTACTCTGGAAGGAGAACTTCTTGTGCCTGGTGGTGCTATCAGTGGTGGTGCTTTCAAGAATAATTCCAATCTTCTCGGTAGAAGAAGAGAGATGGAAGAGCTTGAGAAAAGGGTTGCACAGTCTAAACAGGCAATGGAAGCTGCCAAGGCTGCTCTGGAAGAAATGCGCCAGAAGAGAAATGACCTTCGTAAATCCATAGAAGAGGAAAAGGCTGCATTACAGGAGCTGTTCATCAAGCAGAATACAGCACGTATGAATGTGGTAACAGCACAGGAGCGTAAAGCTGAGGCAGAACAGGGTTATGGAGACCTGAAATCAGAAGAACTTGAGATTGACCGGAAGCAGGAACAGATTAATCAGGATAAAGAAGCCATCAATCAGGAATTACAGATATCCCAGGAGCAGGAGAAGAATCTGGAACAGGCAATTGCCCAATGCCAGAAGGAACTGGATGGATACCGTGCGGAAGAGTCAGGCAAGACCAGCATGGTTGGTGAATGGGATGTGGCTTATGAGAAGCTGTTGCAGAAGCAGGAATTTGAAAAAGCCAATCTGAGCCGAATCGAAAGTGAAATTGACAGATTGAACAGAGAATTGCAGGAAGTAGAGTTGAGTCTGTCCCAAAGTCAGGAAGAAGCAGATGTAAGAAGAAAGAGCATTGAAGAATTATCTGCTACCATTGAAGCTTCCCATACAACGCAATCTGATTCAGAAGTAGCACTGAAAGAGAAACAGACTCTTCGTGAAGAACTGACAGCGAAACAGAAGACATTCTTCAGCACTCGTGAAGAACTTTCTGATCGTAAAGCAGGACTGGATAAAGAAGTATATCGTCTCAATGCGCAGAAGGAAAAACTGGATGATATGCTGGATTCACAGATTAATTATATGTGGAATGAGTACGAGCTGACACTTAGCTCTGCAGCCGAACTTCGTAAAGAGGATATGACAGATGTACCCGCGATGCGTAAACAGATTGCAGGTATCAAGGATGAGCTTCGCAAGCTGGGTGATGTAAATGTAAATGCCATTGAAGATTATAAAGCATTAATGGAACGTTATACATTCTTAAAGAACCAGCATGATGACCTGATTGAGGCTGAGAAGACACTGGAGGGTATTATTCAGGAGCTTGACACAGCGATGCGTAAGCAGTTCGCTGAGAAGTTCGAAGAAATCCGAAGAGAGTTCGATAAGGTATTTAAAGAGCTTTTCGGCGGTGGTAAGGGTACACTTGAGCTGATAGAAGATGAAGATATTCTGGAAGCAGGTGTTCGTATTATCGCACAGCCGCCCGGAAAGAAATTACAGAATATGATGCAGTTATCGGGTGGAGAGAAATCTTTTACGGCGATAGCCCTGTTATTTGCAATCCAGAGTCTGAAGCCTTCCCCTTTTTGTCTATTGGATGAGATTGAAGCAGCTCTGGATGAAGGAAATGTATCCCGTTTCGCAAAATATCTGAATAAACTGACGAAGAGTACACAGTTCATTGTTATTACACATAGAAGAGGAACAATGGAACAGGCTGACAGACTGTATGGTATCACCATGCAGGAGAAAGGTGTATCTACATTAGTCAGTGTAAATCTGATAGACAGTTCGCTGGAAAATTAAAGATATATGAGGAGGAGTGAAAATGTCAGAAGAAAAGAAAGGCTTTTTCAGCCGTTTAAAAGAAGGGCTGACGAAAACAAGAGATAATATTGTGTCAGGAATTGATGCCGTTTTTCATGGGGCTTCCGAAATAGATGATGATTTCTATGAGGAGCTGGAAGAAATGCTGATTATGGGAGATGTTGGTGTCAACGCAACGACAGATATCATGGAACGTATGAAAACTGCCGTAAAAGAAAATCAGTTAAATCATCTAAATCTTTCTTATCAAAGAGATTATTATTCAATTCTTTGTAACATTTAACCAGTTCTTTGATTGAGGTTCCTGCATTTTTAGCATCAGCTTTTGAATTTAAATCATAGACATCAGAATATGTTTGAATGAAACGCTTGGCAAACGACATAACATCAGCCATATTGTTGCCATAGATAAATTTATTGTTTTCTATCTGTGTTGCGAGATTTTTGGCATATTCTCTTTTTAGTAATTCACAGATATATTCTTCAAGATTTTTTGCGGATTCACCTTTGTATAAATAAGGATGCAGAGAGGAAATCTTATATTTAAGCGTTTGCTGTTCTATTGTTGATAATTCATCATTGAGATAAGTATCATTATTAAATTGCTGAACCTTGAAATTACCATCATCAAAAAATTATTTGAAATGTATTCTCTGGGAAATACAGGTGTTGGAGAGCTGATGCACTATGCAAATATGATGGGATTAAAAAGCCGTAAAGGAACTCCTGTTTCTACCAATACGATGTATTATATGTTGGACAATCCTTTTTATTATGGGGAAATGCGAACATTTAGAGGGGTAATGCCGCACGTTTATACCCCGATAATCACAAAAGACTTATGGGATTTGTGTCAGCAACAGAAAACATTGAGAGCAGGACTTATTGACAAATACTCTCCGAAACCATTTCTGTTTAAAGGAATGGTAACTTGTGGAATAACGAACAGAACCTGTCCTTGTGAACTAAAAAAGGAGGTGCTTTCTTATGTCGTCTGCTGGAAAGATGACCATACAAGGATTTACACAAGAGAGGAAGAACTTGAAAAACGCATCAGTTCTGTTCTAAACCATATAAAACTCCCCGACAATGTTGTAATCGAACTCCAAAAAGAACTGAAAGCTTCAAAATCATCAGAGCGTAAGTTCTATGCTCAAGAGATTAAAAAACTCCGTGCCGAGCAAGATAAATTAAAAGAAAAGATGAATAATCTGTTTGATTTGCGGCTTGATGGCGAGCTGGACAGGGAAACTTTTGATACCAAACGTAATGAAATACAAGTTAAGCTAAATCGCTTAAAAAATAAGGTTACAGCCCACGAAAAAGCAGATAAAGGGTTTGATGAAACGATTCTGGGATTATTGGATATTGCGACACAGGCGAGAAATATTTTTGACCGGTCACAGAACCTTGAACTGAAACGTTTGTTGCTAAAATTTGTTTTTGAAAGCCTGACTTTAACCGAAGGCACATTGACTTATAAACTGAAATTTCCGTTTGAGACGTTTGTGGATAACAATATTTTGAGGGCAAAGGCTGCAAAATCA
>ERZ780166.364-NODE-364-length-37689-cov-3.076978_pt1 | contig 37689 bp, 55 predicted proteins | sample MGYA00511366_ERZ780166 | MGnify/ENA primary metagenome ERZ780166 (study PRJEB29588, sample SAMEA2162231) | human gut metagenome | biome: human gut; feature: human-associated habitat; material: faeces | place: Denmark | collected 2008/2010 ...
TATTGAAGTTCAGAATAGTAATTTGATTGCAGTAAGGGAGGCTTGATATTATGCATAAATGGGCTAAGCAAATTATGGAATGTGTCAAGGCTAAAGTTGAAGCAATCGGATTAGATAACTTTGAGGGGCAGAACCTTGACGATTTAAAGGATTTTACAGAAATAGCAAAGAACATAGCTTGCTTTGACAAGGATTACAGAATTGTTGAAGCTATGGAAAAGTCAGAAGATAATGAAGATATTATGCGTATGCTTGAACAGTACGAAGATTATCCGGACAGAAGATACTATGACCACTACCACTATGCAAATGGCAGATTCGCCCCTAAAGGCAAGGGAACATATCGTAGAGGATATGAAGAACCGCCTTATATGCACATGTACCCAGAAGCAGAGCATATGAGGGATATGGATAGGGATTATGGCAAGATGTATTATACAGAGCCAATGTCTGAAAGTAATTACGACAGGGCAAAGAGAAACTACACAGAAACTAAGGAAATGCACAAGAATAACACGCCAGAAGATAAGGAACACAAGATGAAAGCACTTGACGGATATATCAAGGAGCTTGGCGGCGATATTACACAGCTTATTGGCGATATGACAGCAGAGGAACGCAATCTTATGCGTACTAAACTTAGTACACTTGTTTCTAAGCTGTAAATTTAAGGGCTATGGGTAGCAATATTCATAGCCTGTTTTATTCAGAAAGGAGCATGCAGATGATTTTTAGCATTAATGGCACAATGTGGCAAGTGCAATATAAAAATTCAAATTCAAGTGAATTAAAGCGGTCAGACAATGTTTCTGTGCTAGGTGTAACTGATAGAAATACACATACAATTTATCTGTCAAATGCCTTGCGTGGATTTATGCAACGCAAAGTGCTGATACACGAAGTATGCCACGCAATCTGTATGTCCTATGATGTGTACTTGCCTATTGAACAGGAAGAGATATTGTGTGATTTTGTAGCGACTTATGGTGATGAAGTATTTGGCATTGTTGATATGGTTTTAGGGGCAGTTAGGAGAGCGGGATAATGAGTATTGATGAGCTGTTAAAGATAATTCAAAAGACTAATCCGACTATAACTAAGGAATTGTTGATATATGAGCTTAGTCAATGCCGGTATGCAAGTAAAGCATTGATTTATACAGAAAAATGCTGTCAAAAAATTTCGGGGTAACGCATTTGATACCTCCCCCGGATACATCTTTGATATTCAGAAAAACGATTTTGACAATTTTTAAAATTCGGTTCAGATTTCGTTCAAATCCTACTTAAAAAATTGAAAAAATTTTTCAAAAATTTTAAATGCGCCGTTTCAAATACCCCCGTCATATACAATTTTGGAATCCAAAAATCGGTTACACAGAATTTCAATTTTTGCTCCCGATTTTGTTCAGATTTACCTTGAAAAATTGATGAAAAACTTTAATGGATTAAAGTACATTATATAAACTTGACCGGCTGCGGTTCGTGTTTATTTTGGTGTCGTGGCTTTGTGGTTTACCCTGTGCGGCAGTTTTATTTCGTAAGTGCATAATTGCAAAGGTTGACACCTGCACGCCTCAAAACACCTTTAACAGCGTTGTATAAAATGGGTATAATATGCCCTTACAAGTTGTGGAAGCTGTCGCCAGTTCTGGAAGATATACCAGAACGCACACCGCCCCGGTTGGGTACACTTGTACACCTAAAAAGGTGCAAAAGCCTTATATATAAGCATAGCATTATTATATTAATTTTTCAAGGTGCACAATAAAGCATATAAAAATATATGCTTAATGCTTGCAGCTGGAATCGAACCAGTCAAGAACCCACAGCAAGCAAAAAAAGGGGCGTAGATTGTACGCCCTTAAAAGCTAATTCGCTAATTTGCTTTTAATTTGTTTTAAAAGCTTTTTGTCGATTTGATAATCTTCTACTCTTCGTATTCTTAAGACATAAGCTCTTATGTCTTTATAATATAAATCAACAATTCCCTCTCTGTTGTGCCAGTCGTTCACATCTCCTTGCCAGCATTTTATTCTGTGTTCTTCTTTTTGCCTTGCGATTTCTACACTTTCAGCAAAATCTTTTTCTATATTTATTTTATCATTCAAAAACCTGTTTATTAGACCCTTAAAGGTTTTTAAATCTGATTTATATATATAAATTATATATAATTTTGTATAAAGTTCTTTGCTTCTCTCGGTAAGCAATATATCTTTTTCTTTTTCTGCTTTAATCTGTTCTAATTCTGCCGCAGTTTTTCTTGTATACGTTCTCTTTTTTCTGTTAGATATAATTTCATCGAATTCTTTAACCGTAAAGTTTAATACTGCACTTTCTTCTATACAATAAAAATCTGTTTCATTGTAAAATTTTCCTGTATGATGCCAGGAAGACCATACCAGAAAATTATCTTTTAATTCCTCAAGTGTCATCTTTTTAAATTCTATTTCTGTTTTTTTGTCGGCGTGCCAAAAAATGTTGTCTATTTCCTCCAAAATAGCAGTTTTAGTCCACTTATACATAGGTTTTTCACCTTGCGAATACGCCCAAACGGCGTTGTTACTCATTTGATTTTTATAATATCCTGCCATTTTTTTTAAATCTCCTTTACTTTTTTATATTTTAATGCTATTATAACAAAGGCATTTGTCGTTATATAATTTTAGGCAAGTGTTATTTGAATGGTAAGGGAGGAAGTATATTGTACTTCCTCTCTTTTATTTTAGCAAGCCGGGGAATCGAACCCCGGAGGTGCCAGCCTTGCTAATTATGCAATTTTTTCAACTTTTCGCCTTTTCTTTTCGTTCTCTGCTCTGCTTATGCTAGAGTCATCAAAAACAATATTATAATTGCTATCTTTTAAGACTTTAGCCATTTTAAAAGCGTTAATTTTTGGAAAGCTGCAAACGTACTCAATAACATTCATTCTAATATATCCGTTTTCTTTTCCCAGCTTTTCAAGGTTCTTTTTATAAAAATTAAACATCCTTATTTCTTTCTGTTCTACTGTTTCGTTCATCATAGTCTTAACCCTCCTTATTCTGTAATTCTTTCAAATATATCTATTGTTTTGCGTGCGCTTGATCTCCTCTTTTCAGCCATATAACTATGGCGCTTGCTCTTTAGGGCTTTTTCAGCTTCCTTAAGGTTTACAACTCCCCAACCTGCGGCCTCTCTTAATAGCTTAACTTCTTCTTTTGGTAGCTTAATGGCTCTTAAAGTGCCGGGATTGATAGAGTAATTATCTTTAATTCCCAGATGTAAATCCTGGCAAAGTGGAATATATTCATCGCTCCCCATATTCTCGCCGATATTCCATACATAGAAACCGAATGGAATCTTTTCGACTATCTTATAAATATCTGTTTTCCCTAATGTTTCACTTGTAATTGTGTCATCCTTAACTTCAAATCTCATAACCTTGTACCTTTTCGCCGATTGTGATATAATTGGCTTACCTTTCTTTTTTTGATTGGTGGCGGTTGTAAACTTTGGTAGAGTGGCAACCGCCTTTTTTATTTGCAAGATTATAATAACACTAATATTAGTGCTTGTCAACACCAAAATTAGAGATTTTATACGATATTTTGATTGACTTTTAAACATAAAAAATATACAATGTTTGTAACCTTATGAGAAAGGAGCAAAACAGATGTGGAGATATAAAATAGATGTGCTTAAGGAATTATCTAACAGAGGATATACAAGTACAAAAATGCGCAAAGACAAGATAATTAGTCAAGCGACACTACAGAATATAAGACAGGGAAAAGGCATAACAACAGACACAATTAATACATTATGTATTATATTAAAGTGCCAGCCGTCGGATATTATAGAGGTAACACCAACGGACGAGGAAAAAATAAAATATTTTTAAATAAACTTGTTGACAGACACTAATATCAGTGCTATTATAATGACAGAAATTAAAAGAAAGGCAGCTAAATGCTGGAGGGTAAACAATTATGAGAACATTAGATTTATTAAACAAAGTTGTTAAATTAGGATTTGACAGAGAAAAGGCACTTGTAGATATTGATGCAAGCCTTGACGAAATAATCGGAGCAGAGAACAGAAAGCCAATCGCAGAGGAAGAAATAAGTGAAGAGCTGGCAAGTGATATTTTATTAGGTTTTGAATGTGAAAAGGAAAATAATTAGAAAGGTTAAAAGGTGAACGATATGAGATATTTAACAGTTAAAAGAAACAAGAATGGAGAACCTAATAAAACGGATATGAAGAACTTTGCAAAGTTCTTCACGAATGAAAACGTGAGAAAATATGTAGATTATGATAGCTATTTATTTGCTGTTGAAGAAACAAGAAACGCTGGCAAAGAATTTGTCGGATATACATTTAAAATAGCTACAAAGGCGGAGAAGTCCGGCGGATGTGATTATTATTTCGGTGAAGTTCTTGATACTGGGGATAAAGTTGTTATATCCACAGAAAACGAGTATAAGAGTTTAGACTGGGCATATAACAAAGCTTTGGAGATAATCAAAAAAGAGTTCTAAAATCGGATAGATAAAATAAAAAAGGGGAGCTTAACGTTCCCTTTTTTTCTACGCCGTGCGTTACTATTTAAGAAATACAAAAAAGCATATTTCAATACATCCGATGTTATTATTTATAAATACAAAATAACATATTTCAATACATTTTTGTTACTGTTTATGTTTAACATAATAAACAGATTTTTATATTATGTCAAGTCCAAAAAATAAAATTGACTTTATAATATATTTATGCTATATTAATTTAATAATTAAATATATAAGATTTACACCCGATAATTATATAATAGTTATTGGGTTATTTTTTATGTTATTAAATATATAATAATTAATTAGTTGGAGTAGATCCAGCAGAAAGGGGAACATATGGAGAAAGTAGAAGGAACGCCAGACACACCGGAGATATTCCAGAATGACATAGAATTATATCTGACAAAATTTTGTGAAGAGCACAACATCGAAGATATGACCAAAGAACCACAGAGCCGATGGAACGCAGCTTTAATGTATATAAATAAATATGTTTTTAGTGATAAAAGTATATTAAAATTAAATAAGAATATTAATAAAAATAATACAAATTGTATTATGGATAATAATTTTAATATGTATGATTATGATAAAGTAGAGTATATATTATATATATATTATTATTTATGTGCTGTATATGATAAAGAGTGTAGTATTATAGGATTTAGTTTATTAACTGGAATTAATAGAGATACTATATATGACTGGGGGACGAAAGAGAAAAAGCTAAGTACAAAAAGTTGTGACATCGCGCAAAAACTGCGGGTTTTTCGTGAAGAAAGTTTATCTAATAAGCTTGCAACTGGCAACAAAAATCCGGTCGGAATTCTTGCAATACTTAACAGACATTTTGCTTGGAACTTGCCCGGTGTTAGTAGAGAAAACACTAATAAAACAGCTCTTACAGCCGCAGAAATACGCCAGCAATTAAACCAAAATGATACACAATTAACGGATAAACAGCAGATAAACGCCATAAACAATTCAGACACAATTTAAACCACTTGAAAACCGCTTAAATACTGGGTTTGTGAGTGCTAAGCATTTAGATAACGCTGATAAATTAAGGTTTATCGGCGTTATGGTATGGATATGGTGTTAATTGTGTTAATTGTTTGAGAATATGGCATAAAATAGACACAATTACACAGATAAGGGCGGAGGGGGGTTATTTGCCCCTCAGGACCCGCCCAACTAAGTTGCTCATTTTCCCACGATAAGAAAAAGGCTTTATATATTAATATATATTTATATTATTATCACCACATAATACACATATTATATAATTATATATAAATAGCACCTAACTATTAATCATATAATTAATACTAATAAATCACTTATATATTTAATTAAAAATAATCCAATTAACATCTATACATTTAAGCTAATTAGGTGTATAATAGACACATATTAATCAATCACAAGATATTCAATAAATACACACATCAAAACGGCTAATTCAGCCGAGTAAATTCCAAAAAATTTTAAAAATAAAAAAGGTTAGGAGTTATAAATGCAGGGCAATGAATACCAAAATTGGCTATGCGTACTAACGATAAAAAGGCTAATCATAGGCAGGCAGGTGATGTCTAATGCTTAAGCCGGAGGAAGATTGCTGTAATTGTTTGTATAAATTTAAAATGTGGTTTGAAACGCCTTGCAAAAATTGTAATGGTAATCCAGACACACATCCTAACGGCACAGATAACTTTGTAGAACAGATTGATAGTGCAAATGATATTGCAGCACTCTTTGAAGATAAAGAGTAGCTTAATTGCCCCTTAGCCAAGCGGTCAAGGCATAAGATTTTGATTCTTACATCATCAGTTCGATTCTGATAGGGGTAGTTCGCAAGTACTTAATCGTTACTTGCACCTTTGAACTTACTGGTTTGGTGGAATTACCATGACATTAAGTTCTCCTTTCACCTCATAGCGAGAGCTGTTAAGGACTGTCAGAAAGTCCGTGAGGTTTTACGTGTGAACAACACGTAATAATTATCTCATAATTAGGCAGTTATCCATAAGGGATAGACAGCGAGCGAAGTCACTTTCTTTGAACAACCAAACTGCACGGTGGAATACATCCAGCTTTGCGACGACCTGTTATAGGTGTCATAGCCTATACTGTCATTAAAGACTAGCACGTTATATCCCCTCAAAACAATATTTTTAAGCGTATAAATGACCTCTAAAGAATTTATAAATGTGAATTGTTTAATCTCTCTGTGCTAGTCTTTTTATTTTAAGCCGATATGGGATAAAGGTATTCCAGTAGCTTGCTAAGCTATCCAGCAGAAATGCTGTTCGTGTTCGATTCACGATGTCGGCGTTTTGAAAGCACTTCTTAGGTTTGCGTGCGTAATGCTGTTTGCGAACTTATCCTAGGTTAAGAGGTGTGAGTAAGTTGCTATGTGCTGAAATAGGTAGCCAGTATTGCAGTAGATTTATGAGTTGAAATCTGCAACTTAGATAACTCGTCTTAAGTGTCATGTGGAGGTGCAAATCCTCACCATAGTAAGTTGTCGGGTAGCTCCCGAATAAGCAGGCGTTGCAGTAGTCCCTGCTGAAATAATTAAAATGTTTGTGTTGGTTGATTTGCGAACAAGATGGCAAATGATGTAATGAAGCGCCATAAATACTTTCCAACACAAGAAACTGTACAACGGATAGTAGTTCAGTTGGGAGTAACGCTTGATTTATTCAAGTAGTCACAGGTTCAAGTCCTGTCTATCCGATTACAACAAACTAGGTTAGCTACCGAAAAGCACAAGCCTTAGTGCCTGTTTGTTGTTTTGTTAATAAGGCAGTTATCAGAAAGGCAGGTAATAAATATGCTATCAGAAAATGAAATTCAAACAAAAGTTAATTTCTTATCATCAGCAAGGTGTAACCACACATTCCATAAATATATTGACATAACAGGTGATTTGATAGAGGGTACGCTGTTATCAAGAATTTTATATTGGTTTGCACCAACTAAAGATAACAAAAGCAAAGTCAAGATATACAAAAATGGCAAATATTGGATTGCAAAGCAAAGAAAAGACTGGTGGGAAGAGATAAGGATTACTGAAAGGCAGTATGATAAAGCAATTAAATCGTTGGCGAAAAAGAAATTTGTAATTACAGCAAAATACAAATTCAATTCGATGCCGACTATACATATACGACCTAATTATGATGTTATTAACGCAGAAGTTAAAAAATGGGAAGAAAATATCAGACAAGAGGTTATAGCAGAAGACAAAGGACAGGAATTACATAAACAAGCAGACGGGAATGACACAAAATGTAATTCCCAAGGGAATAACACAAAGTGTAATTCGGGAGTGCCACAAGATGTAACTCTTTTAACAGGGATTACTAACAATGATTACCCTAACAGTAATTACGAAACATTAAATACAGAGCGTAATTCTCTTAACAGAGAACAATGTAATTCTTTTTTACCCAAAGATAAAAAAGTGAAAGAGTTTAAACCGATAAGCGAATACTCTCAGAATGATTGGGAAGTTGCCGAAGAAAGAATGATAAGTAGAGCTGGCAAGATAGCTTATGATTGGACTAATGATAAAACACTTAAAGAAAATACAGAAGCATTCTTTAAATACTTTTTAGATAAACACGGAGATTGTACAGGAGAATATCACTACCCATTAACAGATAAGGTTTTATCAAGAGTAGTAGATAACCTAACAAAAGAAACTGACATAGAGCGTGACGGATATACAGATACCTATTATGCGGCTATAAGTGATATGGACGATAATACAGACTACAGGATGTTGGTTGATGAATATTTCAACACAAAGTTTTCAGCAAAATGTGATTATAGCTTAGTTCATTTTTCTTCGGAGAATGTTTTAATCAACATTATGAACCACACTTGTAAGAGCAGTTGGTGCGAAAGTAAAGAATGGTAGGAGGTATTCATTATGAGTTCATATAAAGATTTACAGGCTAAGATTTTTGAAAGAGATAATTATACTTGCAGATATTGCGGAAAGAGTAGCAAAGAATACAGGGCGTTGGTAATGTCACATATAAGAACAGCTTCAATGTGCGGTGATGATAGAAAGAGCAATTTAATTACATTGTGCAGACATTGTTACAATCACATTTCTAACAATGAGATTAGGGCAAAGTTTGAAACAAAAGAAAATGCTGATTATTTTTGGGGATTATACCACGGAAAAGTCAAAGGGTATTGTTATTATACAAACTACATAAAAAAGGTATTTACTGAAAATGGTGTGCTTATGACAAGACCACAGATTGATAAATATGTTGGTATATTTGTTAAAAATGATGATGATTTTAACGCTTTCAAAGCAGAACTTCAAAATATAGGTTATAAGAATATGCCATCTAAAATGCGTAGTGATGTAAGAAAATATAATCATCAAGTTGAAAAACAAAGTAAGGAGTGATTATTATGGCAGCAGGTGTACATCCACTAAACAAAGATAAATTCTATGAAGCAATTAACTTATACATATCGGGGCAAGCTTCACAAGTAAAGGCGGCGAAAGTAGCAGGTTGTAGCGTACCGACATTTAAGAAATACGCTAACAAGATTTATGGCGGCGAAGAATTACCGGATAATTTATGGGGAAAGAATGATGATTGAGAGAATTGTTAATTGTTGAATAAGACACAAGACAAAGAATCTGTGAAAAGCAAATTACAGGAAGTTGTTGACCATATCAGAGATAACTATGATTTGGATATATTTACGAAAATTTGAGGTGTAATATGTGTGAATTTTGCTCGTATAAAAACAATCCATTTATAATTTACGGAAAAGAAATCAAAATAAATAAATGTGCCAAAGAAACAGACTTGACGGAAGCACAGGTTATGAGAAACAGGGATGATGAAGTTCCGGGGATTGTGATTTATAAAGGATGTAGCGCAACCGGATATTTTGATATCAATTATTGCCCTATCTGTGGTAGAAAGTTGGTGGAAGAATGTGAAGATAAATGACATAAAAAACCTAATCGCAGATTACGGAGAAAGTGCGACATTGAAAGATGTCTTGAAGAAAGTGCAAGGGAATAGGAAATACAGATGCCCCAAGTGTGGCAGCTCTGGAAAAATTACCACAAGAAAAAAATGTGGCTAAATATTGGGAATGCTGCGATAGATATGAATGTTATAGCACGAAATGTGACCTTTGCAACGGAGAAGGATATACAGAACATGAATACAAACCAAAAATGGTGCAAGACGGATGGCAGTAGCTTAAAACAGGTATGCCAGATATTAAGGCGGTGAAACAATGAAACATCAAAAAGAATGGCACACTTGCGACAGGTGTGGAAAAGAAATAAAAGTAGGGCTGTTGTGTATGAACTCAATCACAAGGAGTGGCATATTAAATATGACTTACGATTTATGTAATGAGTGCATGGAAGATTTTGAGAGGTTTATGAGAAATGAAGAAATCAAGAAGTAAAATAATCATTAAAACAAGAGCTGGCGGTTACACAAAGATTTATGCCAATGGGAAATGGCAGAAGAAAGTATGTGTCATTGATTATCACGCAGAATGCAGTAACAAGGATGGTATAAAAGTTTCTTGCGAATTTGATAAGAATAAGACTGATAAAAACGGTTCGGTTATTTACGACCCAGAAAAAGAAGAGATTGCAAAAGAACACGTAGTTGCAAGAATTTAGGGGCGAGATTATGGAATTTCAATACAGAAAAATGGCACAGGAGATAGCTGACATGGCATTAGACAATGCCAAAATCAACAATATTCCGTTTTGTGAATGGATTGATAATGTGAATAATGCTTATGCAAATAAAAAATGCAATCTGACTTCTTGTCGATACAATGCAGATGGTAAATGTACAAACGAAGAAAAGAGAGAGGAATGTGTCGAGGTATCAGAAAAAGTGTTGTGCATTGATAAGAAAACATTCAGAAAGATTGATAATGTTAAACATATCGGCGATGATGATGGCAAACCGATAGAAACATCTGAATTTCACGATATGACTATTGACATTGATGTTTCGGTTGATGCAGTTAATGAGTATGCAAAATCAATTCTAGGCAGATACCCGAAAAATAATTATGAATTTTCAAGAGCATTAGCAATGAAAATTCTAGAGGAAACAAAATCATTAGCGAATAATGAGGGAAAGAAGTGATATTATGAAAATAACAGAAATGAATAACTGCATTGAGAAAATGCGTGAGTGCTACAAGTTTGATGATGATAAAACGGAAATAATACTTGCTGACTTACGAAGCAATAAAAGTAATTGCGTTACTGTTTGCACAAAAGATGAAAATGGTACTGAAATTGCAATGACAAAGTATTTGAACGAATTAAAAAAGCCAGATTACCAAAAGGAGAAAATCAAATGACAACATTGATTGTAGATGATTTAAACATTCCACCAAGTGTTATCGCAAGTGCCATTGTCAATAGAATTCCACTTAATGAAGATAAAAATTGTCACATTGAGCATTGGAGTACCAGATGGAGAATTGAAAAATATGGGAAACATACTTGTCTGGAAGTTAAGAAATTAAGATAAACAATTACCGACTACAGATTGATTGTAGCTGCTACCCTAAAACAGTTATAGGCAGAGGTCTATAAGCACCTTTGCTGAAAAGTGGAGGTGCTTTTCTTGAATTCTGAATTAAATCAACTGATAGATGATTGCGAAAAATACATATCCCAAAATGGAATAGATGAAAATATCATAGAAACCTACTACAACGTGTGCCAGCTTGCCAAGAACGAGGGCGAAATTGACACAATGTTAAAATGTACGACTAGGGCAAAAGAACTCATAGAAAAGGCTTGTATGCGTGATATAGGGCTATCTATGTGGGAGATAGAGAAGTTTGTCTTTGACAATAAAAGTTCCTTTGATTTGCTTGATAAATACTATGATGTGTTATTGCTTGAAGCCCAAAGCAAAATAGTAGATAGTGCATTTATGTATCTTGAAAAGAAAAGAGAACCTAAAGAGCGTTTTTATATGCCACGCCGCAAACAATTCTTAAAAATAGGGCTAATAGAAGCTTTACAAGGTATGATTGATGATAAATACGATATATTGTGCGTGTCGTTGATACCAGGAGCAGGAAAGACAACTATTGAAAAAATGTTTAACGCTTTAGTAGCTGGCTGGTTTCCTAATGATTTTTGCCTTTTTTACTCCCATTCTGGCGACATTACACGAATGTATTACGATGGTGTATACGATATTGTTACAAATGCTGATGAATATGCGTGGAATGAGATTTTTCCTAATTTGACAGTTACAAGCACTAACGCAAAGCTGGAGCAGTTCAATATAGGCAAGTATAAGCCATTTCCAAGCGTACAATGCACATCTGTAGGAAGTAAAAATGCTGGTAAAGTTCGTGCAAGTAAGTTTTTGCTTGTGGATGATATGATAGGTGGCATTGAAGAAGCACTTAATCCTATGGTACTTGATAAGCTATGGGATAAATATGCGGTAGACGCAAGACAAAGAAAAATCCAAGATACGGACGGACACAATTGCAAAGAGATACACATTGCTACACGCTGGAGTGTACATGACGTTATCGGAAGAATACAGAATATGTACGCAGGGAATAAAAGAGTTAAGACTATTGCTGTACCAGATGTAGACCCAGTAACAGGCGAGAGTAATTTTGATTATGAGTATAGCGGATTTACGAAAGAATTTTTTGAAGACCAACAGCTTTTAATGGATGAAATCTCTTACAGGTGCTTATACAAACAGGAGCCTATCGAGCGTGAGGGATTACTATTCCCAGATGATAAAATCCGCAGATACCTTAATCTACCACACGGAGAACCGGAGATTGTTACAGCACAATGTGATACAAAGGGCAAAGGTACGGATTACTTTGTACTACCGGTATTGCAAAAACACGGAGAAGATTATTACTGTATTGATTGTGTATGCGATAACACAGCAGATTACGAAGAACAATACAGAAATGCTGCAGGCGTGCTTGTAAATAATAAAGTACAAGAGTGTGAGTTTGAGCGTAACGCCGGCGGTGATAGAGTGGCAATGGAAGTTAATAAGCGTGTTGAGAGCGTTGGGTGGGTTTGCAACATTACTGATACACCGACAGAAACGAACAAGGAAGCAAGAATATTTCAATGTTCTAACTGGATATTGCAGCACATTATTTTTAAAGACCCCTCACTTTATAAACCTAATGAGCCGTATGGAGTAATGATGTCACTATTAAAGCAATATTCGGTATCTGGTAAAAAACAATTAGATGATGTTCCAGACGTTTTTTCAAACTTTGCATTAAGAATGACGCAAGGCAATAGAACAGCTAAAGTTGAAGCTGCTATAAATCCATTTAGGAGGTGTTGATATTATGGTAACAAAGGAAGTTTTATCACAGTATTCAGATTTACAGGAAGAAGTCAAAGAAGTAAGGCTAAAGATAGAACGACTTGAAAAAGATATAAGTAAAATTGAAGCCGGAGAAATGGTTATAGATTCTGTTAGCGGTGGTAATGGTGGTAAACAGCACTTTAAGATTGAGGGCATACCTTTTCCAGAGTACAGCAGAAAGAAAACGCTCCTTTATGCCAGAAAAGCCACATTGCAGTTGCTTGAAGATGATTTATTAGAAAAAACCAATGAGATTGAAGAATTTATTGCAAGTGTTGACGATAGTAGAATGAGAAGAATAATCAATCTTAGATTTTTAGAAAATAAGACTTGGAATGAAGTGGCTGATTATATAGGCGGCGGAAATACAGAGGATAGCGTAAGAAAAAGTTTTGTAAGATTTTTTGAAAATAGTAAAGTTGTCCGATATGTCCGCTTTTATTAGTTTATTATTATATTGAGCAAAGCGAACTTCATAAACATGTATAATCCTTATCGAAAAGCATCGTTATTTAATTATAGCGGTGCTTTTACTATGCAACGAGGTAACAATATGATTTTTTATACAAACAAAGACAAGTCAATTATGTGTCCGAACTGCCACAAGTTTTTGACTAAGACAGACAGCAAAGACCCAAGAACACATAAGTTAGCGTGCAAGCATTGCCACAAATGGATATGGTATGTGCCTAACGATGATGATAATTTTCAAATTAAAGAAATACCGGACAGCAGAAGTTCAAGCGGTATGACATTTTATTAGGAGCGAGATATGAATACAATGTATTTTCAAGACCTTGTTAGAGGTTGTTATGGTAGAAAAATTGCATACACGAATGTAAATACAATAACCGCTAACAATGTTGTTAAGGTTATTGGAGATACAATCGGAGTATTTTATTGGAATAAGCCAGTTATCAAGTATCTGTGGCATTACTACAAGGGCGACCAACCAATATTGTACAGGCATAAGCTAACTAATGAAGATATTACAAACAAGATTGTTGAGAACCACGCATACGAAATTGTTCAGTTTAAGGTAGGGCAGACGTATGGCGAGCCAATCCAGTTTATTAGCCGCAAAGATGATGAAGCTATCAATAAGGCAGTTGATATACTCAATGATTTTATGGCAGATGCCAATAAGCAGGAGAAAGACATTAAAGCTGGGGAGTGGCAGTCGGCAACAGGTACATCATTCAAAGCGGTTCAACCTAAAAATGGAGATGTGCCATTTAGAATTGTAGCACCTACGCCAATGAATACTTACGTTGTTTACAATGAAAGCACAGAAGAACCTATGCTTGTTGTGCAAGAACTTAAAGATGAGGATGGAAACTGGTATAAAATGGCATTTTCCGACACTATGTCATTCAGAATTGTTGACAGCAAGGTTGTAGAAGCTAAATTGCATACATATGGCGAAATCCCTATTGTTGAGTTTCCTAATAACCACGAAAGGATATCTGATATTGAGCTTGTCATAGGTATGTTGGATGCTATTAATAATATGCAGTCTAACAGAATGGATAGTATACAGCAGTTTGTTGAGTATTGGGTCAAGTTTGTTAATTGTGAAGTTGACACAGAAACATTTGAAAAAATGAAAATGAACCACGCCCTTACAGTTAAATCTATCAATAAAGACAACAAGTCAGACGTTGAGATTATGACACAGGAGCTTAATCAGACACAATGTCAAGTTGCTAAAGACGATTTACTTGATAATCTTCAAGCTATCCTAGCAATACCGAATAGAGAATCACAAAACTCTGGCGGTGATACACAGGGAGCGGTATCTTTGAGAGCTGGATGGGATTTTTCAAAAACTAGAGCAAAGCAAAAAGACCCTATTGTAAAATCCGCAGAGAAAAGGCTCGCGATAATAACTTTGAATGTATTGCGGTTAGCAGGAAATGACTTAAAGCTATCGCCAAGAGATTTTGATGTACAAATTAATCATAGTCCGTTGGATAATCTCTATACAAAGACACAAGCACTTGCACAAATGCTACAAGCAGGAATAAATCCAAGAATAGCGGTTGCAACGTGTGGATTATGGGGGGATGCGGAAAAAGTATCTTTACAATCACAACCATATTTTGATGTTCTATATAAAACAATAGATATGGCGAATAAAGAGATAAAACAACAGCCAGAAAATAATCAACTTAATAATAATCAGCAAAATAAGGCAGTTATCGAATAATCGGTAGCTGCTTTTATTTTATACATTTTGCAGCTATGCGGTAAATAGCAGAAGACACAGCAGGAGCGACCTGCGGTAACAAAAGCGTGTGTTTAACGGAGGTAATTATGACAAGAGAAGATGTATTAAAACTTTTCCCAGAGGCAACAGATGAGCAGATTACAAATCTTCTTAATCAAAATAATTCAGAAGTTGCTACGGAGAAAAATAAGGCAAAGCAGTACAAGGCTAAAGCTGACACAGCAGACGACTTACAGAAACGGCTTGATGAAATACAGGCTGGCAATCTGACAGAGCTTGAAAAGGCAAATAAGGCATTAGATACAGCTAATAAGCAGATAGCCGATTTACAGAAATCTAACGCTATCAGAGACCAGAGGGAAGCAGCTATGACTAATTTTAAGATTACTGCTGAACAGGCAAGGACAGTTGTTAAAGATGATGGAAGCCTTGATTACACCGAACTTGGCAAGATTATGTCCGAAAAAGAAACAGCTGCGGCACAGGCTAAGGAACAGGAGATTGCTAAAAATCAAGATATTCCGGGCGGCGGTAGTAATAAAGGCGGTGCAGACAATAAGACAAATGCGGAAAAAATAGCAGAAAGCCTTATATCTAATGCACCTAAGAACAATGACGTTTTATCACATTACATTCAGTAATAACAGGAGGTAAGAAATGGCAAAGGAAATGAATATGCAGTATGAAAAGACTTCATACGCAGGAGATGTTCAGATTTTAAAGAGAGAGCCTAACGAAGCAATCCCATTAACACTTGACTTTGATGGCGTAACAACTAAAAACGCACAGGGCAAGAAGATTGTCAAAGCAGGTACTCCAATCGGAGCAAACGGCAAGGCTGATAACACAGCTACAGTAGTGGGTATTTTAAGGTTTGATGTAACAGAGGACAGACCACAGGGAGTACTGCTTAAGAAAGCATATCTTAATACAAAGGTGGCAGAAGCTCACTCAGGCGTTACATATGACACAACAGTTAAGACAGCTCTTCCAATGATTGTATTTGAATAATAACAGGAGGTAAACAGATGTTAATTAATGAAGTATTAGACAGTAAGTCTATTGCATTATCGGCAACAGAAAACGCTAGCAACCAGATACCCCATCTTGGCTTACAGTGGTTTCCGGAAAGAAAGAAACAGGGGCTTGATTTAAGCTGGATTAAGACACACAAAGGACTTCCAGTTTCACTTGCACCATCTAACTTTGACACAATCCCAACTCTTAGAGCTAGAGAGGGATTAAGTAAGGAAAAAACACAGATGGCATTTTTCCGTGAGGGAATGACAGTTGGTGAAGAGGAAATGCTTGAAATCGAGCGTATTCAGTCAGCAGACGACCCTTATCTTGCAAGTGCTTTGGCAAGCGTATATGACGATACTAACAATCTTGTAAGCGGTGCAGAAGTTGTTCCAGAGCGTATGAGAATGTCGCTTCTTGCTACAAATGCAGGTCACCCAGTAATCGCCATTGTAAGTGATGGTGTTCAGTATGCTTACGATTATGATAAGGATGGTTCATACGCAAAAGACCATTACGCAAAGTTATCCGGCACAAGCATGTGGAGCGATACAGCTAATTCAAAGCCACTTACAGACCTTAACAATGCAAGAAAGAAGTTGCAGAAGCAGGGCAAAATTGCTAGATATGCGCTTATGAACAGCAATACATTCCAGTATTTGCTTGATAATGCGCAGATAAGGAACTCAATCCTTGCACAAAACCTTACAGCAACTATTGATGTTGACGATGATACTGTTATTTCAATAGTGCAGAAGAGAACAAAGCTCACTATCGTACTTTACGATAAGATGTACATTGATGATGATGGCAAGGAGCAGTACTTCTACCCGGATAACAAGGTTACACTCCTTCCGGAAGGCGGCCTTGGCAGCACTTGGTTTGGCACTACACCAGAAGAAAGAACAGCAAGACAGGTAGCTGATGTTGATGTAACAACATATGGCGTAGGTATCACAGTCGCCACAAAGACAGAGTATGGACCACCCCTGAAGATGTCAACATTTGCTTCCGAAGTTGTTCTTCCATCATATGAAAATATGGATAGCACATTCGTATATGAGGTTCATAGCGAAGAGTAGGGGGTGCAACTTATGATATATCCATATATAGTGATTCATAACGGAAAATGGTATAACGCAGGCGAAGAGGTTCCCGAAGAGGGGGCTTTTTTAGGTTATAGCAAGACAACTATTAAGCGTATGCCAACAGCGGACTTACAGACACTTGCCTTAGAACAAGGCATTGAGAATGCAATGGAGCTTACAGGAGCAGAACTTAAAGAACTGTTAATTGAGAAATTAGGATTATAGGAGCTGGGCTATGGAATTGAAAGATACAGTAGAAATGATGAATAGCGCTGATTACAAAGAGAGATTTAAAGCAGAGTATCAGCAAGTAGTTATTCGCTATAAGAAACTAAAAAATATGCTTGATAAGTGGGATAACGATGAACTTACATTTACTCCAACTTGCCCTAGAAGTACATATAATATGCAGATTAAAGCAATGACAGATTATATTGCAGTTCTTGAAGCAAGAGCGGTAATGGAAAATGTAGAGCTTTAGAAAGGGTTTGAACTATGGCAGAATACACCACATTGGAGCAAGTTAAAATCAGACTTAAACAATTTCATATTGATACAGTCACAAATGATGATGAAACAACATCTGATGTGGTAGTGTTCGATAACAAAGAAGATAATCCAGTAATCGAACAGCTTATCAAGCAGGCTACAGAAGATGTAAAGGCAAGAAGAAATTACCCTGACAGCTACACAGATGAAATGATAACCGAGGACTTGAAGAAATTTGAGAGCGTTATTGTTAATCTGGCTGTCTATGACCATTCGCAGGCAGGCGAAGCGTTTATGGCAAGCTACAATGAGAATGATGTCAACAGAACTTGGAGAGATAGAGATAGCTTATTTGTCGGGGTATTTCCGTTTGCTAAGGGTTTTGTAGAAGATTGTGCGTTACCAATATGGTAGCAGGCGGCACACATTAAGGGGCGGTGGGCAGTGTGCCTATTAATTTTGCAGGAGATATAAAATGAAAGAAATTTTATTACAGACTTACACCATAGCATTACCAATATTGCTTGGTTATATAGTTTGGCTTCTGAAGCAACAGAAAAAAGACAAAGACGCCAATAGCAAAGGCACAATGTTGCTTTTGCGAGTACAACTTATCGAATATCACGATAAGTATATGAAAATAGGTGAAATACCATCTTATGCCTATGACAATTTTGTCGAGATGTATAACGCATATCACGCTTTAGGCGGTAATGGGATGGTAACTAAGATGTATAACGAAATACAGGAAATTCACTTAAAGAATGGAGGTAAAGATTAAAATGGATATAACATCGGTAACAACAGTTGTAGCAATCGTTGTAATTACATATCTGATAGGCTTAGGAGCTAAGGCAATTCCACACATTAAGGATAATTACATTCCTATAATCGTAGGTGTTGCAGGCGGTATCTTAGGCGTTATAGGTATGTATGTAATACCTGACTTTCCGGCAAATGATATTCTTAATGCGATAGCAGTAGGAATTGTGTCCGGATTATCAAGCACAGGTGTTAATCAGATTTATAAGCAGGTAAAGAACAATGCTTGACATTAATAAACAGGCTATGAAGTATTCACTTCAAGGGCAGACAGTAACTATCTATGAAAGAGATGATGACGGCAATATCCTTTATGAGGGATATACCGACACAGAGGGTAACTTCATTCCTTATCTTGATGATGAGGGAAATAAGATACCCAAAGTCCTTGAAGAAAAAACGGGCTTTTCAGAGCCGGCTGATTTCAAAGCAAACATATCATTCAGCGGTGGAGAAGCACAGAGCAAGGAATACGGCTTTGATACGGCTGATTTTGATGCTATTTTGCTGACAGACAAAGGAATGTACCCTTTGAAAAAAGGAGACCTTATATGGCTTGATAGCAAGCCTACATACACAAATGACGGTCTTGTTGATGAAACATCAGCGGACTTTACCATTGTAGGCATTAAGCCAGCATTATATTCAACTAAGTATATGCTTAAAGCAGTTGTAAAGTAGGTGCATTATGGAAGACACAACGATTAATGTTTTGGGAACAGCATACGCTATCGAGTTAAGGCAACTTAACGATAAAGATATGGACGGCTTTTGCGACAATACAGCAAAGCTAATAGTAATCCGTTCTGATAATTATAATGAAGTGGGCGATTTTGAGGAGCTGCAAAAGAAACAGTTAAGGCATGAAATAATACACGCCTTTTTGTCTGAAAGCGGATTACAGTGCAATTGGCAGCATATAGAACAATTTGGACACGATGAAACAACTGTTGATTGGTTTGCAATTCAATCCCCTAAAATATTTAAAGTTTTTGTGGACTTAAAATTGCTCTAAGGCGGTGTAATATGGCAAGACATACAATTGATATATCCTTGTCTGAAAAGTCTGTAAATGAAACTATCAGACAGCTACAACAGTATAAGAATTGGCTTATAAAAAAGACTTCACAGCTTGTCAAAGAACTTGCAGAAGTTGGAATACCTATTATAGATGAAAATATGGCAAAAGCAAGTTATACATATGATGAAAAAGGTGTTCGTAGCGGCTCAGATACAAGCCATCACAGTTATGTTGAAATGAAATCCGCAGGAGAATATGTTGAAGCAAAATTAATTGTAGAAGGCAAAGAACTTATGTTTATAGAGTTCGGAGCTGGTGTATTCTACAATGGAGCGGCTGGAAGTAGTCCACACGACAAAGGTGTTGTTAATGGTATGGTTATAGGCTCATACGGCGAACATCACGGCATACAAAAAGTGTGGGGTTACTATGACGATGACGGAACCTTAGTTCTTACACACGGCGTAGAAGCACAAATGCCTGTTTATAAGGCTGATATGGAAATCATACAGAAATATGTTGAGGTAGCAAGGAGAGTATTTAGTTAATTTTAACCCATTCTGCTCTATAACCTATTATATCAAGAATTTCTATAACTTCATTATAAGTAAAACTTTCTTTGCGAAAGCGATTACTAAAATTTTGAAAAGAAAGATGTGTTCCGTGCCTACGATTTAATTCAGCATTTACTTGTGACATAGTAAAACCTTGAGATACAATAAGACCTTTTAATTCGTCTTTTAACATAAAATCAACTCCTTTATATTATTTTTAATATATTATCATAATAAAATTAAATTGTAAAGTTTAATAAAACGCTTGATAATTATAATATATTGGTTTATAATTAAATTATAAAATTTAATTAAAGGTGATATTATGGGAAAAGCGATTGATTTAACAGGGAAAAGGTATGGCAGATTAATAGCTGTTGAAAAAGTGAAAAATCCAAATGATAAGCACCACGCATACTGGAAATGCAAATGTGATTGTGGGAATTTTATTATTACAAGAAAAGACTCTCTCGAAAATGGACACACAAAATCTTGCGGTTGTATAAGCGCGGAGAAAGGCTATCATAATCACGGATACTCACACGAAAAGTTGTACAGCATTTATTATGGTATGAAATACAGATGTTATAACCCAAACTGTGATTCATATTCATTATATGGTGGCAGAGGAATAAAAGTATGTGATGAATGGTTAAAAAATGTAGAAAATTTTATTAATTGGGCTTACAAAAATGGGTACGATAATAAAAAGACTAAAGCTGAACAATCCCTTGACAGAATAGATGTTAATGGCAATTATGAGCCATCTAATTGCAGATGGGCTGATAAAGATGTTCAAAATTATAACAAAAGATGTACAAGAAAGATAGTTATAAACGGAGAAGAAAAAACATTACTTGATTTACATAAAGAATATGAAATATCAATGACTACATTGAGAAGTAGATATCAAAGATATTTAAAAGGTTTATGTACTGTTGACGAATTAATTCAGAATACAAAAATAATAAATAAGCCCCAACAGATAATTATTAGGGTTGGTGAAGAAGAACACAATTTGACAGAATGGGAAAAAATAACAGGCACATCAAGAAAAACCATAATTCATAGATATAGAAAAGGGGCAAGAACATATGAAGAGTTATTTAAGAAAGGTCGCTGAAAAGCGACTTTTTCATTTTGCAAGAAGCGATAATCTTTACATAGCAAGAGAGGTGTTTAGTTAATGGCAAATGCAAACGATTGGGCGATAGACCTTGAAAATACAGTCACAGCACTTGTCAAGGCTAAAACCCTAACACAGCTTAAAAAGAAATATCCAAAGATAGTCATAACAAATGAGGGAGAAAACAGCGGTCAAGCAGTATTCCCAACAGTATACATTCATTTACTGCCAGCAGTAGAACAAGGACAAACACTTGACGGACAGACAATTAACGCATTGTTAGCGACATTTCAAGTAGATGTTACAGCTAATACAAACAAGTCTGACTGTCGTAAGGTTATGGCGATAATTACAGATACATTCAAGACAATGAGATTTCAAGGCAACGCAATGCCGGAATTTTCAATCAGCAATAAAGTACATAAGAGTACCGCTAGATTCAGAAGAATGATAGCGGCAAATGACAGATTAATGTAACAAAGAGCAGAAATGCTCTTATTTTTTTGCAAATTTTTAGGAGGTAGACAAGGCAATGGCAAGTACAAGTTATAAAGCTAGAGTTATCTACAAGGAGCATAGCGAAGATGGTTTTGCAGGCTCATATAAGTTAATGGTTGCGGCTAAGTCAATTTCGGCACCGGTATCAGCGCCTAACACAGTTGAAAGTACAACATTTGAAGATGATTCACAGACATTCTTAATGGGTATCAAAACATCTGACGCTAAGACTTACACAGGAAATCTTGAAAAGGCTTATTTACAGGACTTAATCAAAGCAGAGGGTAAGCAGTTGGATATTATTCAGTTATATGGCTCTGACGGATTAGGTGCGGTTGCTAAGTACGCATTTGTCGGACAGGTAACAGCAACACCTAATGATGTTTCTGGTACTGATTCAGTACTTGAAATGACAGTAACAGCAGTTCCTAACACTTCACCTATCGAATGTACAGACAAGCTTCAAGTTGTCGAGGGTGCTGGTGGCACATTCACAGTAACAAAGGTGGGGGAATGATAAGCCAATCGACTAAATCAAAGGCTGTGTCGATTGGTGGCACAAACGCCAAAACAGCCGACTACACATCATATCTTGATGATGTAACAGAATAATTATTTAAAAAAGGTAGGTGCGGTGTAAAATCCGCACCTTTCCCTATATGGACGATAGGGTGGGAAAGGGTAAAAATTATGATGAATATTAATGTAAACGGAAAAGAATACAAAGTTGAGTTTAGCTTCGGTGCAGCAGAATGTAAGGAAATTGTGCAGAAAATGTTTTCTGTCGTTAATGGTTCTTACTTACTTGTACAGACAGATAAGAGTGTTGCACAGGCTTCTTTTGATGGGCTAGCAAATATGACAGCAGATGTGCCAGAGATTTGCATTACCGCCATTTATGCAGGCTGTATTGACAATAACCCAGTAACTATGGATGAAGCAAAGGAACTCACTAGGGCATATATTACAGAGAAAAGAAAGACAGATAAGAGTTACGGATATAGAACGTTGTTTGAAGAAATCAAGAAAGCGATGGAAGATGATGGTTTTTTCGAGCTGTCAGGGATAACAACGATGTTAGAGGAAATGGCGAACAATGTGGAAGAAGCGACACAGGAACAGAAGAAGCCGACAGTAGTTCCACAGGACCACAAGAAAAAGCAGACTTCCACAAAATAATTTGGGAAGAATACTTTGTCTTAGCCAGTTCACTAGGTATTAGTTATTCAGACTTTCTTAAAATGACACCTACAAAATTATTACTATACGCAAAAGGCAAAAAGATTGATAGACAAAATCGTGATTCAGAAATGTATAACTGGTTTTTAGTTTACGCAATTCCAGCTATTTCTTGCGGAATAGGTGCGGCATTTAATAAAGATGTACACATTGAATATCCTAAACAAGCTATTTTATCAGAAAAAACAGAAGAAAGCAAAAAAGATACCAACGATAAAGAGTTACAGCTGATGTTACTCAATGAGCAAAAATGGGCGGCACAGACTGAAAAGAGAGGACTACCGCCAACAATCCTATAAAAGGGGGTTAAAGCGTGGAATTAGATTCATTAGAAGTCAAAATTACCGGTACTGCCACTAAAGCTATCAATTCTGTTGATAAACTGATAAATCAGCTTACAAGGCTGTCAACATCACTTGCGACTGTGAATGGTTCATCACTAAGCGGTCTTGCAAATGGCGTTAATCAGTTAGGTTCTGCTATGCAGAATATGAACGCAGGAACAGCAGATTTTACAAGGCTTGCTAAGAACATCGCAAAGATAGGTTCTGTTGATTCGGTTGCACTAACTAGCACAGCTACATCACTTCAAGCTGTCACAAAGGCAGTTGCAAGCATATCAGCTATTCCGCAAAATGCAACGCAGGTCACAGAATTTGCAAAGTCACTTGGTAAGCTAGGCAGTAAGAGCATAGAAAACGCCGTTGTAAACATTCCAAAGCTAGGCAATGCTTTAAATGGCTTAATGACAACGCTATCAAGAGCGCCAACAGTAAGTCAGAATGTTATTCAAATGACTAATGCATTGGCTAATCTTGCTAGTCAAGGTAGCAAGGTGGGTACTTCTTCAAACTCACTTCAAAAGTCGATGTATGGCGTTTCTACAAGTGCTAGAACAGCAACTAGAAGTAGTTGGAACTTAGCAAGTGCAATAGGTAAGTTTTATGCCACTTATTTTATGGTAATTCGTGGTAGCAAGAAACTTATAGAAGCCATCAAGTCAACAACAGATTACATTGAAGCGTTCAACTATCAAGCGGTTGCGTTTGGTAAGATTGGTTCAGAATGGGATAAGGATTACGAAAAGTACGGCTACGATAACGCAACAGCATATGCAGAAAGTTTTAAAAGTAGAGTAAATGATACTCTTGGAAAGCTATCTGGTTTAAAAGTTAATGTTCAAGGCGGTTTGCTTGAAGAAAGCGGAACAAAGAACTTAGGACTTAACATACAAGAGATAACGCAGTACGCTTCACAGTTAGCTTCTGTTACGAACTCATTAGGACAGACAGGCGAAGCAACAACGGCTATAACAAAGTCAATGACAATGCTTGCAGGCGATATAAGCTCACTTTTTAATGTGGACTATTCAACGGTAGCACAGAACTTGCAAAGCGGCTTAATCGGTCAATCAAGGGCATTGTATAAATATGGTATTGATATTACCAATGCTACACTAGCAACATATGCCTATAACTTAGGCATTTCAAAGTCTGTATCAGAAATGACACAGATGGAAAAGCAGCAGTTAAGAGTGTTGGCGATATTAGACCAAAGTAAGGTATCTTGGGGTGATTTAGCTAATAGACGGAAGAAAGCTGATATAACTTATCTTCCAAGTGTTGCATAAGAATAGAAATGTCTTATGACAATCGGGCAAAATCGGTAAAGGCTAAAGTTTTCAACTATGCTAATACCGAGATAACTCAATAGATTACGAACAGGCTATTGAGTATCGTAACGAGTAGGAATTGAATAAATATAATATTCCCAAGAGTGTCCGACACTACTGCATATAGGGCAGTATGAGGTGGAAGTGGCTACCACCAAACCAAACGCAAAAATGTGGGTGATAATGTACTCTGAACTTATAGGAAACTATAAGAAGTATAGGATAAAGAGCCTATACGATAACAAATTTGACAATCAACTCCCCAAGTAATATGTTACGCCAGTTCAGTAACAATATGAAAGAAGTAGGAATGGTAGCAGGACAGCTATTTATCCCAATTCTTTCAAAAGTTATGCCAATAGTAAACGGAGTAGCTATTGCAATCAAAAGATTATTAGTTGGTCTTGCTTCTTTAATGGGTGTTAAGATTGACTTTGAGAGCTTCGGACAAAGTGGCTATAAAGACACATCAGACGGCTTAGAAGATATTTCAGATGGCTACAAAGATGTAGCTGATTCAGCAAAGAAAGCTACATTATCTCTAATGGGATTTGACGAAATTAATAAATTACAGGACAATACAAGCTCAAGCAAGGGTTCAAGCGGCGGCGGTGGTAGCACTATTGATTTGACAGATGATATTGCTAAGGCGGCGGCAGAATATGAAGCGGCTTGGAATAAAGCATTTGCCAATATGGAAAATTCGGCAGTTGCTTGGGCTGATAAGATAGAGAAAGCACTTGAACCTGTTAAACAGATTTTTAAAGATTTTGCAGTTGGTGATTTCTTTAAGGCAGGTCAAGATACATCTAACCTAGTGGCAGGAATACTTAACTGGTTTGCAGATGCCATTGATAAAGTCCCTTGGTTTAAAATCGGTCAGAAAATGGGAGATTTTCTTGCAGGGATTAATTGGACTAAGGTGTTTAAATCGGCGGCTAAAGTGCTTGTACAAGGCTTAAAAGCGGCTATTGAATTATACCTAGGTATGCTATCTAAAGCACCTATAGAAACACTTCTTATATCGCTTGTGGCAGTTCCTAAAGTGCTTAAGGCAATAGGTGGTTCAGCAGTTGTAGCTAGTATAGTAAAAACGTACAAGACACTTGATAAATTTGCAACAACAGTAGCGGCGGCAACAGGCGCACTTAATGGAAATAAGGCGGCGGCTTCGGCACTAACATTTATGTACCCAAAGACAGCCAAAACTGTAACTGATGTTAATAAAACCTTTAATACCCTTAAAACATCTTTAAATGACAATGGCTTTTTTGCTACATTTAATGAGGGAATTGAAACTATTAGAGGTAAAATGTCAGTATTGCAGAAAGGTGCAATAGGTGTTATAGGTGTATTTGCAGAGTTTTCACTTGTTAAGAGCGGCTTTTATGAACTGGCGGTAGGGAGCGACAACCTTGTAGCTTCTATTGCTAAAATAGCAGGCGGCGTAGGTGTGGCAACAGCGGCATTAAAACTTATAGGCTTATCAAACCCATTTACAGCATTAATAGTAGGTGCTATGGGCTTAATATCGTCAATAGTGGGTATCTCACAAGCTGTAAAAGAAGCAGAATTTAATAGCATGTTTACAGCATTGCAAAATACTGGAACTGTTACAATGAAAGAATTAGGCGATGTAGCCAAAGACTCTTTTGGGAAAATAACAGATGGTATAACTGAAACCACAGACAAACTTAAAAATATATCAGAAGCAAAAGAAAATCTTGAAGAAACAACAGATAATGTAAATCTTTTAAAAACAGCGGTTGAAGATGGAGCATACACAACTAATGAAAAAATGCCGGAAATTATAGAACAATTCCAAAACTTATTAAGTGAATCTAAAAATGTATTCAATGATGAATATGATGTTATCGTTGGTAATGTTGTAGGTGCTTGGAAAGATATTCTTGAAGCGCAAGGCGTTGCAATTCCAGAGTATGTGGCACAATTAGCAAGTTTACGCGACAAAGGAAATGAATCGTTTACAAGTATGAGTTCAGATTTAGAAACACTTATACAGCAGTTTAATGATGGGAAAATATCAGAAGAAGAGTTCTTAAATGCGGCTACGCCTTTAATAGATAAAATATCTTCTATTAATAGTGACAAGTCGGTTGATAATGCGACACTTGCTATTCAAGGATTTGGCGGCGCATTAGATATATCACAGTATATGACAGAATCCGGACTTGATGTTCAAAGATTTAGTGAGGCTGTAAATGAAGTTGTAACAGCGGCACAAAACGGAAAAGATAACCTATCTACATTGGGAACGGAATCGTCACAAGCTATAACGGATATGAGAGATAGGCTTACAGCTTTAGGAATAGATGCAAGTCAATTTGATTGGTCAAGTTTATATGGTGCTAGTGATACGCAAGTACAACAAGGCACAGAGAGAATAGACGCGGCATATATGCAATATGCTAATCAAGTACAGTATAACTTACTCAATCAACTTCCATCAGTAGTAGAGCAAGCAACAGTAAAATATGAAAATCTTAATCCAATAGCTAAAATATTTACAACAAAAGAAAACTATATTAAAAGTGTTATTGAGAAATGGCGTAAAAGCACATTAGACCCAGCACTTGATTCTGTTAAAGATGGCTTTAATCAGTTAGGAATAGACGGAAGCGTGTACGCTGATGAAGCGGCAGACAAGCTCACAACATCGCTATTTGATAGTATTAGAGTTTATTCCAATGTTGGTGTTAACAACACAAAGCCTAAACTTAAGGAAGATTGGCAAGAAATGCTTGATTCTGCTTTAAATGAAGCAGGAGAAGCAGTAGACGTAGAGGGCTATGGAAGAAATACAGTAGATGGCTTTGTTGACGGAATTGTTGATAATGTTGATAGAAGCAACAATGCTGTAAGAGATTGGATGGATGAATTAGATAGAAATATTCACGATAGTGCAATGAATTTTGGTTCACCATCAAGGCGTGCGGAAGAATACGGAAGATGGGTTGTTGAGGGCTTTAACAATGGTTTATCTGACAATTTAGGTAGCACGTATAGTACGATTGATGATTACGTTAACAATGTTAAATCCGGCTTTGATGGCATATATGATTCATTATGGGATATAGGTCATTATGCAGGCAGAGGTTTCTATGATGGCTTAGAAAGTATGGAAAACAGTATTTTCAGCGAAGCTAGATACATCGCAGATAACGTATCTGATACAATAAGAGATGCCTTAGACATTCATAGTCCATCAAGAGTTATGAAACAGATAGGTGAATACACGATAGAGGGCTTCAAACAAGGTATGGAGCTTAATTACAAACCTGTTGAGGTTTCTTTAGGCGACTTTACTAGCGATATTATTCAAAGCACAAAAGCAAGTAAATTTAATGCAAATACTAGTATACCTACAATGCCACAGATTAATATGGATAATAGCGCCACGACAGAAACTAATATGTTATTAAGGCAACTAATATACGCTGTTGAAAATGGAAGAACAATAGAAATTGACGGACAAGAGATATTCAGAGTTACACAAAAGCAAGCAAATATGTACACAGCAATGACTGGGTTGCCTGCATATAACATATAGTTGAATTTAATACAATGTTGTGATACACTCTAACCATTAGGATAGCAAGGGGGTGTATCACAATGAAAAGGAAAGCGATATGCTTAATTATTTGGGTGTTATTATCTGCGACTTTTATATGGTATCTACAAGATAGTGGCAGAAGAACAGGCAGTGAAATTCAAGATTATTTGGAGTTTTGCACAGAGAAAAATGAAAAAGGTACAGAAACAAGCGCGGAAGTATCAACACGAAACTTTATAAAAGAAGAGCTTTATAATATGTCTGAATGGTTTCGGAGAGAAGATTTATCCCTTGGATTCGTTATAGTGATATATGTTAGTGGAACAATGGTATGTTGCTATTTTGGAAATAAAAAGGAAAGGGAAAAGTAATATGGAGATAAGCAAAGCAGGAATTAAAGCTCATGCACTTATAACGGTGCAAGAACGTAATATACAAAGTGATATTCAAGATTGGAATAACTCAATATTAATTGTTGATAATATATATGAGGCTATTAATAAAATTGACAGTGACTATGCTAAAATGCTTAGTGGGAAAGAATTTGGGCTAGTGTACCCAACGATTAATAATCAATTTGAAGTATACATTAAGTATGGCAATGATTTAGTAAATATGATATCAACAACACATCATGAATTAACTCATATTGATGACTTTACTATCATTGGAGAAAAATTCGGGATAAAGAACAAAAGAGAATTGACCGAAAATGATTATATAAGGCTTTGGTCTGAATTTCATGCAACGTACATTTCAATGACAGAAATATTGAAGTACAATGAAAAATATGATTACCCAGCGATTAAAAAAGAAACAACAGACAAGTTAATTAATTATTACAATAGTTGCACAGGAAAAATGGTGAAACAGCAAGACGTTTTCGACACTACTGTTAGAAATTATGGAAATTTTTTTGCAATATGTGATTATGGAAAAACGAAAGATAATCCACCACCAGAATATATTAGAGGATTTAATTATTTTGCAGTATACGCCTTTTTAAATCAGCATAAGGATATTTATAAGTTTATTGATGATTACAATACGTGGAAAGTGTTAGTTAATAGAACTTTAAGAATAAAAAGTAAATAGCTTACAGGCAGGATTTTTTACAGGTGTTGTTAAGAATAAAAGCGAATACGGCAAAGAAAAAATATACATATACTTTTCAAAAGATTTTGATTTAAAAACGGAAACTATAAAGCTGGTGACAAAATAACTGCATATGGCTTAACTGTTAATTGCAAAAATAATGGAGCTGGCAGTTATAACAGCATTAGTTTTATACCACGTTTTATAGAAAAATAATCCCTTAATGGAGCGTATCTTTCGGTGCGTTCCATTTTTTATTGAAAAAGTGCTTGACTTTTTTGTGCGTACGGTTTATATTAAATGTGCGGACAGAAAAGAGGTGAGTATATGTCCAATAAAAAAGGTAGACCTAAACTCGACAATCCTAAAAATGAAAGAATATATATTCGTGTCACCAAAGAGGAAAAGGAAGAAATAATGAATTTTTCTGATAAAAGCGGATATACAATACTTGATTTGATTAAAAAAGGCATTGAAAAAGTAAAAGGGCAAAAAAAATAAAGTGTTGCACCGCTACCAACGAACACAACACTTTAAAAACACCAATCCGAAAGGAATTGATAAATCTATCATATCAGTTTCTTTCGGAAAATTCAAGATTTTTTTTGGAGGAAAACAAATGAAAGAGCAATTAAAAGATGAAATAAATGAAGTGTTAGAAAACATCAAGGATATTTGGATATTACATCAAATATATCGTTTTGCTGTTAATATGTCGAAAGATAATTCAAGTAAATAAAACATTATTGCGTGAGGCATTGTGGGCATATACTCCCACTACGCAATAAGTTCTGTTTTGAGCAAATGATAAATTTGTAGGAGGTAAAATAATGAGTTATAATAATAATCCAACTACAAAAGATGACACTCACAATGAGATTAAGGCACCGATGAACACTAAGAATATTTGCGGCGTAGACTGCTATGAGCAGAATGGCGTTGCTTACTTAAGATTGGAAAATGTTGCTAGAGGGCTTGGGTTTACCACCGTTGCAGCAAGTGGCAACGAGGTTGTTAGGTGGAATACGGTCTACAATTATCTAACAGATTTAAAGGTCGTTGCAGGAAGTTGCAACGGCAATTACAAAGGGAATTGTCCAGATTTTATCCCAGAAAACATCTTCTACCGACTAGCAATGAAAGCCAAAAATGAAACAGCAGAGAAATTTCAAGCATTAGTGGCAGACGAGATTATTCCGTCAATTCGCAAGAATGGAATATATGCTACTGATAATGTTATTGATGAAATACTGAATAATCCAGACTTTGGAATAGAATTATTAACAAAGTTAAAAAAAGAAAGGCAAGCAAGAGTTGAAGCAGAAAGAAAGAACGCTATCTTAACACACGTCAATAAAACATATACAATGACGGAGATTGCTAAAGAGCTGAACTTAAATTCTGCTATTCAACTTAACAAGTTGCTTGCTGATAGAAAAATTCAGTACAATGTCAATGGAACTTGGGTTCTTTACTCACCATACAGCAGTATGGGATATGAGGAAATTAAACAAGAAATTCTTGACAGTGGTAAAGTAATCTATCATAGACGAATTACCCAACTTGGAAGAGAATTTATACTGCAATTATTCAATAATGTTGCATAAGTTTTCTTGTGAGATATAATAGCTCAAACAGAAAGAAAATTCAATAGCTGTAAGAAATTTACAGCTATAAAAAATCAGAACAAGTTGGGTAGACCTGTTCTGATTAGCACGTATGAGTACATATAAGTTGCTCACGTCAATAATAACAAATAAATAGCAAAATGACAAGGACATTTCACTTAATCGTGAGGTGTCCTTTTTTGTTACCTATTTTAGGCAGAAAGGGGGCGATTGAATGATAAGTGCTGTAATTATCGAGGGGGTGACATTCCCAGTAGCATATAACGGCTATACGTACAGCAGAAACAAGATATGGTCTAAGAATACAGGAAGAAACGATTACGGCGAAATGGTAGGAACAATCGTGGCTATTAAAGACAAAGTAGAGCTTCAATTACCACCACTTACAGGTGAACAAGCACTATTGCTTGATAATGTGATTAGTGATGAAAATAACCCATTCCCAACAGCACAAGTTTTATTCTTAGGTGGCACACAAAAGGAAATGACAATATACACAGGAGATGTGACATATCCATACCTAACAAGAGCAAAGAATGAGGACGGATTAATAGTCGGAGCAAAATTAAGTTTGATTCAGAAATAGAAAGAGGGTTCCACATGAAACTTAAAACAAGTGAGTTAATAGACAGATTTGAGAGTTTGAGCAACATATCGCATGACAAGACTACAGGCAGAATTGCCATGGCTGTTATGTGCAATATTAAGGCGTTAGAAGAGCTGTACAAGACAACGCTACAGACCATAGAAGATACTAAGATTAAGTATGCAGACAAGGACGACAGTGGCGAACCAGTTGTTAACGATAATCAGTATCAGATTACATCAGAGAATTTAAAGAAGTTACAGGAAGAATTACAGGAAATCAATAAACAAGAGATTGAAGCGCCTGACATGACAATGCTTCCTATGGACGCATTCGACAAATGCGAAGAGATTACACCAGCTAAACTGTACTCAATCGAGTTTATGATAAACCATTAATTAATCAATAAAGGCGGTGTAGAATGAAGATATTAGACACAGCTATGACAGAAATTGTGAGCGGAAATAGTACAAGATACTATTCTAAGTATGTTGTTGATGAAAAAGAACATACTGAAACGCTTAACAATTTTAAATATCAAAATATAATAAATCCAAATAACGAAATCACGATAGGTAACACTTGTGCAAGCAGTGTTACCTTTTCTATTTATATGCCAACAGTAAGCCTTGAAAACAAGGAAATTACTGTATTTGAGGGCGTTAAGGTAAATGAAGAAATACAATATATTCAGTTAGGAATATTTACAGTTACTAAGCAGACAAGTGACGGAGAATATACAAGCTACGAAGCATACGACAGAATGTATAAGGCTGATATGCCTTATTTTTCTGATATGACATTTCCCAGCACAGATAAAGCTATTCTTAATGAGATATGCAGTAAGTTAGGCATATCTTTAGCAACAAACATAGTTACAGCACATACTATTAATGAAAAGCCGCAAGGATATACCTATAGGGAAATTATTGGCTATATGGCTATGCTACAAGGCAGTAATGCGGTAATTAATGCTGATGGCAACCTTGAATTAAGATGGTATAAGGATAGCGGCTATGTACTTGACGGACATAAGTATTATCAGCAGGGCGTTACATTCACAACAAGCAAGGATTTTATCATACAAAAATTGACATGTAACAATACTAAGAGCGGTTCTACGGAGCAAAGTGAGATTACTTCTGGCGACGGAGCAACAGGATTAACATTTACCAATCCGTTTATGACACAGGCAATTCTTGACGAAATTTATAAAAAGATAGGTGGTTTTACATTCAGACCGCTTACAGTTAAGTTCGTTGGCGATTACCGATTGGAAGTCGGCGACATTATAACTGTCAATAAAGGCGGCGTTGATTACAAAGTACCTATAATGCAGATTACGCACGAATGCGACGGCGGCTTAATGGATACTGTTACATCTATAGGTCAATCTGACACGGAGAATACAAGCGTTGCCTCTGGACCTATTACTAAGCAAATGGAACGGTACTATGCCGACTTGATACTTGTAAATAAAGCGCTTATTAATAAACTATCTGTTGATGAAGCTGATATCAGATACGCAAGCATTGAAACCTTAAAGGCTGTTAATGCTAATATTGACAACCTTAAAACAAATAAACTAGATGCAACATATGCGGATATCATTAATGCTAATGTGGAAAGTCTTAAGGCGGCTAACGCTGAAATTACGCAATTAAAAGCCAATTCATTAACGGCGGATATAGCAGATTTAAAGTACGCACAAATTGATTTTGCGAATGTCAAAGGACAGGTTGTTACAACATCACTCATTAAAGATGGTGCAGTAACAAACGAAAAGGTAGGGAATTTATCTGCAAATAAGATAACTTCAGGCGAAATTGATGCAAGTAAGATAAAAGTTTATAACCTTAATGCAGATTATCTTACAGTAGGTTACATCAATGGTAAACGCATTGGAAGCGGCTCAATAGAGCTTGATAAATTAGCCGAGGAAGTACCAACAAAAGAATACTTAGATAAAGTACAAGAAGAGTTACAAGGTCAAATTGACGGAAATATCGAGACATTCACTAAGACAGAAATACCTACGCTTAATAATGAGCCGGCTGTTAATTGGACTGATAATGCCACAAGAAAGAAACATATAGGTGATATCTGTTATGTGGTTAATCCAGCTTCAAGCGCAGACGGATATTCATACAGATTTGCCAATACTGGCACAGAGCAAGCACCTGTATATGAATGGGTACTGATTAAGGATAGTGATGTTACTAAGGCATTACAGGACATTATTAACATTAATGGTGAGATTACAGGCATTAAAAAGTTTAATGTTGAAATTAGTTCATGGAAAACTGATACAGATAGTGAATTATCAAGCCTTAAGACACGAACAACCGGCCTTGAAACTGACATGGGCAACAAAGTTGATACTACGACATTTAACGAGGTTAAGCAGACTGTTGATGAAAATAATTCAACAATAACTAAAATGTCTGAAACACTTAGCAAAAAAGCTGACAGTGGCACAGTTACAACTTTAAGTAATACTGTTAACAGCATTAAGCAGACAACAGATAGCAATACATCAAGTATTTCAAGCTTAACAACAACTGTCACAAAAGTAGAAAATACAGCTAACAGTGCAAGTAAAACAGCTACAGCTGCAAACAACACTGCTAATACAGCGAAGTCAACGGCTGATAGTGCATTATCTAAGGTCAATACGCTTACAACTACTGTAACGAACCAAGGTTCAAGCATTACACAGCTTCAAGGTAGTATTACTAATAAGGTTTGGAAAACGGATATAACTGAAAGCGTTAATAATTTGCAGATTGGTGGGACAAATATGTTACTATGGACTACAACAATGCCTGGTAAATTTAGTTCGGATAGTTCTGGAGCTTCTTCAAAAGGTACAGTTTCATATCAATCTGATGGTAGTGCTTTTGTTATTAACAATAATTCAAATTTCCGTTTTCAATATCATCCTGATGTAAATGTTATGATTGGAGCAACATATGTTGTTTCTGCTTATTATAGAGATGTAAGTGGCGCACAGGCGCATCAATTTCAGATAGCATATACAACAGCAAGTGGAAAATATGCGGATTTTCATGGAGTAACAGGAACACGAGAAGTAGGAGATGGTTGGAAACAATCGTACTTAGTATTTACAATTCCAGATACTATAAAGACTTCAAACTTAATAACTGTATATTTAAGAAGTGGCGCAGACTATACTTTGTATAATCATAGCTATTATATTAAAAATGTCAAATTAGAATTAGGCAATAAAGTAACAACTTGGTCGCCGGCACCCGAGGATGTGTCTAGCGGTATAAATGCTGTTGATACAAAAGTAACAGCTGTAAGCAATCAGTATACAACTCTTAATCAGACAGTTAATAGTATTTCAGCTACAGTTAATAGTCACACTTCACAAATTGCTACAAAAGCAGATAACAGCACTGTAACAACAATTAACAACAAGGTTACATCTTTGACAACTGATTTAAGTGGGTTTAAGACTACTGTCAGTAACACATATGCAACAAAGAATAGCTTAAGTAATTACGCAACGACAACTGCTATGAACTCTGCTATATCTCAATCTGCTAATAGTATAACTCAATCGGTATCTGCTACTTATGCGACAAAAAGTAGCCTTTCTTCTTATGCGACTACGGCTAGTTTATCTGCTTATATAGCTAAAACTGATACTGGTACGCTTAAAAGTTGTATTGAAGCTATTGCAGATACAATTAACATTACTGCAAGAGGCGGTCTTAACCTTAGTGGTAATAGATTTACACTTAGCAGTACTAATACTAGCATTACTGCTAGCGGAGTATTAACTTGCAATAATCTTATCGCAAATGGCGGAAAAATCGCACAATGGAATATAGCTAATAATTCTATTAATTCAACTACATCTGATAGTAAATATTGGGCAGGTATGACAACGCCATCAAAAGGTTCAGATTGGGTATATGCTATTATGTCTAATAGTGGTACTGCAAGTGTCCCAAGCTGGAGTCCTCAATGGTATGTTGCAGGCAATGGATTTATGTATGCGGCTAATGCGGCTATTACAGGAAGTATTACAGCTACTAAATCTGGCGTATTAACCACAACTATAAATGCAAACGGAATATCTGTTACCGGAAGTGATAATTCAACAGTTATTACAGCGCAAGGCTTTCTTACTAATCAATATTTAGGTTCTACGATTGATTGTAGAGGTACTATATTTGATGGAATGCTTATTTATCCAAAAGGAAAAACTGATTTAACTTATGAGTGGGTTGCAAAGCTTAGTAACAAATCTATAGCAATAAGTCCAAACAATAATATAAGTGTAGATTATTGTACTAAAATGACAAATGAAGAAATATCTATTAGAGGAGAACTTGGAAGCAGCGCTTATGCAATTATGGCAACATATGGTTTTTCTACAGGTGGCAACCTTTATTGCGGTGGCACTAAAAACAGAATGGTTGAAACTGAACATTTTGGCACAGTTTTACAAAATGCCCTTGAAACGCCAACGCCTACTTTTGAAGATTACGGAGAGGGTGTTTTAGATGAAAGTGGTAAATGCAGAATATACCTTGAAGACAAGTTTATTGAAACAATAGATACAAATACAGAATATACAATATTCCTTACAAAATATGGGGTAGGGGATATATATGTAAGTGATAGGCAACCGGATTATTTTGAGGTAACAGGAACGCCTAATCTTACATTTAGTTGGCAATTATTAGCTACACAAAGGGACTATAACAGTATAAGACTTGACAAAAAAACAGATAGCATTATTGACAAAGTTAATAGCGATGAACTGTTTAAAATGACAACAGAATTTATCGAGGAATGGGAAGGAGATTTAGATTATGCAGAATAAAAGAATTGTGACAAGCGTAACAAGTTATAAAACAGAGGTAGGCAACATATTGGCACTTACTTATAGTGAAGTTGACAGTAACGGAAATATCGTTAAAAGAAATGCAAAGTTGCAGAAAGTAGTTGTAGATGACACAGCAAATGCTCACATAGAAGCATTAAAGACGTTTGCACAAGGCATTGTAGATGAAATAGAAGAATAAACAGGAGGTAAAACACAATGTTAGACATCAACTCATCAATTCAGAAGAACGGAACATTATCTGTTCAAAACTCAGACGGAACACTTAAACAGGTGGCTTATCTGTCAGCCACAATAAGCGAAAGTGGCACAGTTAGTATGTCAGCTAGCTTTAATGATTTTGCGGCATACTTAGCAAATGATACAGCACTAGACAGCGAGCTTAAGAGCTTTCTTGACGGTGTTAAAAACACATACAAGGCAACATACAGCACAGAAGATAACACAATTAGTTCAGATGCAGTAGATATAACAGGAACAACAGAAAGTGAGGTATTTTAGTATGATTAAGTGTGGAGATTTTTCAGCGTGGAATGGTGATATTGACTGGGATAGAGTTAAGGCGGCAGGACTTACTCACGCTGTCCTTAAGGTTATCAGACGTGATTTTGACCCAGATAAGCAGTTTGAAAATAACTGGAAAGGCTGTCAGTTAGCAGGTGTACATATCTGCGGTGTATATAACTATGTATACACACCGACAGTAGAAGAAGCTATTGCGGCGGCTAACAGAGTGCTTGAAGTGCTTGACGGACGTAAGGTGACAGTTTGGATGGATGTTGAAAATACTTGTATGCAAAACTTAGGTTCAGAGCTTATCGACATTATAAAGGCATATAAAGAGGTTATTGAGGGTGCAGGATATAACTTTGGCGTATATACTGGCTTATCATTCTATGGTAGCTACATCAAGCCTTATACAAACCCTAGCGACTTAGATTGTCCGTTCTGGATTGCACGTTACTACTTAGGTTATGATGAAATGCAGTTAAATGATGATGTTAACGCAGATAAGACACCCAGTATCGACCATTATCTTGCGGGGTGGCAGTATACTTCTAGCGCAAGAATTGACGGTGTAGACGGAGTTTGCGACTTATCAGAATTTTATGGCTTTCATAATGAAGAAGATAACGCAGAGGATAACAGTGAAGAAGATAACGCAGAGGATAACGCAGATGAACACGTATATGCTACATACG
>ERZ780166.368-NODE-368-length-37014-cov-3.265970_pt1 | contig 37014 bp, 31 predicted proteins | sample MGYA00511366_ERZ780166 | MGnify/ENA primary metagenome ERZ780166 (study PRJEB29588, sample SAMEA2162231) | human gut metagenome | biome: human gut; feature: human-associated habitat; material: faeces | place: Denmark | collected 2008/2010 ...
TCGAAGTACATGTGTGAAGGATATGCAGTCATAAAATGTTCTGCAGATAGAAAAATTTACTTTGCGAAACAGGTTGATAGATTTTTCAACGTTTACACGGATTTTATATGTTTCTTCCCATTCTGCTGAACCCCGTTCCACTCCGGGATAGGCACGAAGATTCTTTTCTGGATAAATGTAAATTATCCTCCCACAGGAAGATGTTGTGCAGGGATTATCACAATGGCATACACGGCGTTTTGTTTTATCTGCTTTATTGTATTCCCATTTCATTTTCGGGCAGACAAATTTCATTGTAGGAATTTTGCTTTTTAAGTGTGATTTACTACCTTCTCTTTTCATAGGAAGCAGGGTTTTTGAATCGACAAGGGATTTATCCTCATCAGGAGAGTCAGATTTCTTTTCCACAACGATATCCGGATGAGCCTTTAGGAACTCTTTGTTATAGAAAGGGAGACCAGATCTTTTGTTAAATTGTACAATTTCATCCCTGAATCTGAATGTCTTCTTATTACCAACAGTGAAGAAGCAATGCTTGACTGTGAAGGAATCAGCATTGAGGTGGTTCCTGTCTGGAAATGGCTGTTACAATTTTCAATGAATAATAAAAATGAAGATTATGTGTAAAATAACAATGATACAAGAATGACAGAAAGGTATAATGATGATATGCAGAATGAAAGAATAGAGTTATTAAAGGATTATTTGAAGCGACTGGGAAAAGGAGAAGCTCTGGAAGCGGTGAGAGCGGATTTTGTGCAGAATTTTAAAGATGTAGATGCTTCAGAAATCATGCAGGCAGAGCAGCAAATGATTCAGGAAGGAACGCCAATTACAGAGGTACAGAAATTATGTGATGTACACTCTGCGCTTTTCCACGGAGAGACCCGTGAGGAAAAAATTGCCAATGCAGAAAAGGCTGTTGATGCATCACTGATTCGTCAGGAAAGAGCTGTGAAAACGAAGCTTCTGGTAGAAGAGAAAGGACATCCTCTCTATACTTTTACTATGGAAAATGAAGCACTGGCAGTATATATTGAACAGGCGAGAGCAGCAATTGCCAAGGGAGAAGTAAGTCAGGAATTAGTAGATCATATCAGAGAAGTGGCGATTCATTATGCAAAGAAGGGAGATCTGCTGTATCCGCATTTAAAGGTCGGCTATCAGATATCAGGTCCATCTGATGTGATGTGGACAGTCGATGATGAAATCAGGGATGAACTGGCAGCACTTTCCAAAAAGCCAGCGCACGATAAGGAATGGCTGCAGAGATTCGATGCTGTGGTAACTCGTGTGGATGAGATGATCTATAAAGAACAGAATATTCTGTTTCCTAATTGTGCTGTGAACTTTACCGAGGATGAGTGGATTCACATTTATCATGATGCAAAAGACTATGCGGATTGCTTTGGCGTGACACCGGCAATCTGGGAAAAAGCGGAAAATGCTGTAAAAACAATAGAATCTACAATTTCAGATCAGGAGATTGTTATGCCGGGAGGACATATGAATGTGGCGCAGCTTACGGCACTTCTGAATACGATACCGATGGAAATTACCTTCGTAGATGCAGATAATATAAACAGATTCTTTAATGAAGGTCCCAAGGATTTCAAAAGACCGGGAATGGCGATTGACAGAGAAGTATTCACCTGCCATCCACCCAAGGTAGAAGCGCAGGTAAGACGAATCATTGACGAGTTCAGAAACGGAACGCTTGACGAAGTACCCATCTGGATGGAGAAAAATGGAAAGTCCATGCTTGTCAAATATATGGCGGTAAGAGACAAGAACCAGAATTATCTGGGAACTCTGGAGCTGGTACAGAACATGGACTTTGCAAAAGAACATTTTACGAAGAAATAATAGAAAGATTTTAGGTTAATTGATAATGGCTGTGCACTAAATAATGAATGCACAGCCATTATTTCACATTATCGCTTCCAGATTAACAGATCCTGTCTGCCTTCTTTAAGATTCTCAATTGGTCCAGGTGTAGGTGCATCTGCACGTAATTGACCAAGTAAGTCATAATCAATTACCATATCCTGACCGTCTGGTGTCTCATATAGACCATCTGACATATGTGTTTTGCCAAGCAATGCAGTGGTAATGGTTTGACCAGGCAGGGAGAGTGCGCCATGAGGAAGGGCGGATTGTAGATATACTCCCTCTTCCTTTTCCATAATAGCAATAGAAGCATCCTCATCACTTGTATAACGATTCTGTTCATCACAGAAAGCCTTTGCACCCGACAGGTATACATTGTTGTTGATATAGGCGGGTTGAGGAATTTTGGCGAAAAGCTGAACATCTCCATGTCCTAATGCTTTTACCTGGCTGATATAATCGTCTATGGATGTGGGAGCACCATCATAGTCTGCTGTTCCATAATTTCTATCTGCTTCCTGTCCACCAATAAAGATATTCTGATACCAACGGTCATCATTGCCATATACCAGCGACATACCAGCAATCTCTGTAGAGTGAGGCAGATGATAAGGAGTAGCACGATCCAGAACAGAGTAGTGATTATGAAAGCCACAGATCAGATTGTGGACAAAAGCAGTTCCCTGAGCTGCATTATCAAAGGTATAAGGGGAGGTAAAAATATTGTTATCAACCAGACAGGGACCGTGAGTTACCTCGATCATGAAGTCACGATTATTATGGTCATAAATATTTCTGCTTACATGAGTGCCTTGTGCCTGCCAGTCAAGCCATGTACCTAACGTACAATGATGGATATAGTTTTCATGAATCTGTACATCAATAGCGGCATGCAGCTTGATACCTGCCATTTCATGACCATAGAATTCGTGTTTTGTTCCAATTCTGCATATTTCATTATGGTATATATCACTGAAGATACAGCCCATGTGTCCTACAATTCCAGCCTGTCCACAATCATGAATATAATTGTTTCGGATAATATGTGAGCCGATTCTTTCTTTTCCCCATCCAATATGACTTGCCAGAAATACGGATTCCATCTGATAGTGATAGCCGGATTTGATATTCCATTTGGTATAATAGTTATCACCGGTTGAACCCTCTTTCCCAAGGCTGATGCCAACACATTTGGCATCATGGATATCACAGTTCTCTATAACCCATCCCTTTGCCCAGTTACAGCCAATCAGACCGGGCTGGTTAGCTGTAGGTGGAGCCCATGGGCAGGCTGCCTGTGCCATTTCAAACCCGCAGACAGTGATATAGTTAAGCCCTGTCTTTTCAGGATAGAAGCAGGAACGGCGGACGCTGATTTCTACAAATTCGTGGTTAGGGTCATAGTTATGGAAATTGGCATAGATGACAGTTTCCTCATCGGAAACTACGGCAAACCACTGGAAAAGAGTCTGTTCCGGTTCTAAAATTCTCTCTTCACGTCTTCCCCATGTCTGATAAGGCGATATTTCCCTTATTGCAGGATGTAATACTTCTTCCAGAGAAAAGGCCTCATAAAAGGATTTTCCGTTGAGATACAGATCACCCAAATGAACCGGTGTGTCATAAGGGGCTACAATCCAGTCACCGGTAAGCGGTATGGCAAAGGGATTATATCCTTTGAAAAAGTCATTTGGTATGGTGCATTTCCACACAGAATCTTCATATCGTTCCCAATTGGTAATCTGTTCAGAGCCTTTTATGATAACATGTTCATTTTCAGCCGCTTCATAAACAATAGGAGACAGACGATTGCCTCCAAATTCAGGCTTAACCCATTCCCTGTAGACCCCTTCATGAACAATGACCCGATCACCGGGCAGAGCCAGGGAGGCAGCTTTTTGAATTGTCAGGAAGGGAGCTGTGATACTGCCATTATTCGTATCATTTCCCTGTTTTGATACATGATAAATATTTGTCATAGTGGTCATCCTTTCTTTGTAGAGGAAAAAGTGAAGCATTACCTTTGATATATTGAATCATAGCATATTTTGACACATAAAATCAATTACAGAGCAATTTGTTGCACTAAAAAGTCAATTTTTGTCATATGTACCATAATAACGATATTTTTGTAGAGTGTAGAATTGAAAAAGACAGTTGATGTAAGTATAATACAATTAAATTGATTTATGATCTGAAAATGAGAGAAGGAGAGGAAATATAATGAATCACATTTCAAGAGACAAAGCATTAGAATTACTGAAGAAATACAATAAAGATCCCTTTCATATTCAGCATGCTTTTACCGTAGAAGCAGTTATGAAGTGGTATGCGAATGAGCTGGGTTACGGAGAGGATGCAGAATACTGGGGAATCGTGGGACTTCTTCATGATATTGATTTTGAATTATACCCAGAAGAGCATTGTCTCAAAGCACCGGAGCTGTTAAGAGAAGGTGGAGTAGGGGAAGATATAATCCATGCGGTCTGTTCCCATGGATATGGAATCACGGTCGGCTGTGGCGAAACAATCAATGTAGAACCAGTGCATAAGATGGAAAAGGTGCTTTTTGCCGCAGATGAACTTACTGGGCTGATCTGGGCGGCTGCGCTCATGCGTCCATTTAAGAGCACTAAGGACATGGAATTGAAATCACTGAAAAAGAAATATAAGAGTAAAGGTTTTGCAGCCGGCTGTTCACGTGAAGTCATTGAAAGAGGCGCAAGTCAGTTAGGCTGGGAACTGGAAGAACTTCTTACCAGAACGCTTGCAGCAATGGCAGCTTCAGAGGATACAATTAATGCTGAAATGGATGCAGAATATCCCAAAAGTGAGGAGAGTGCAGATAATGAGTAAAGTGTTGATTATTAATGGAAGTCCAAGGCTGAATGGAAATACTGCTATTGCTGTGCGTGAAATGGAAAAGGTATTTCATGAGAATGGTGTTGAAGTTACGACAGTTCAGATTGGTAACAAAGATATAAGAGGCTGCATTGCATGCGGACGATGTGCAGAGCTTGGAAAGTGTGTTTTCGACGATACTGTGAATGAGATTGCGCCTTTGTTTGAGGAGGCAGATGGTCTGGTCATTGCCAGCCCTGTTTATTTTGCATCTGCAAATGCTACATTGATTGCCTGTCTTGACAGATTGTTCTACAGTACGCATTTTGATAAAACAATGAAAGTTGGGGCAAGCGTTGTATGCGCCAGAAGAGGTGGATGCTCTGCTACTTTCGATGAATTAAACAAATTCTTCACAATCAGCAATATGCCTATCGCATCCAGCCAGTACTGGAACAGCATTCATGGTTGTGAAAAAGGACAGGCAGAAATGGATGAGGAAGGCAAACAGACAATGCGGGTACTTGCCAGAAATATGACCTTCCTTATGAAAAGCATTGAACTTGGCAAGAAGGAATACGGACTTCCTGAGACAGAGGAACATGTCTGGACGCATTTTATTTAAGGTAGTAGATACTTTGAATATAGGAAGTGTAGATAACTGAAGCCTTACTATTGGAGTAAATTGATCTAGTAGTGGGGCTTTTTGTCCATTATATTGCGTTGTTCTTGTCTATGTGATATCTTCTGGATATTTGTTTAAAATTGACAGTTTTTATATATAGTTATATTCTATTATTTAGAAATAAATCTATTTTCATTAAGATAATCGTAGAAAGGAGAATTATAAATGCCCTTTGTAGCATATTGTGAAAAAGAACACATCAATAAGAAAAAAGCAAAAGATATTCAACCAAATGAGCAAAATAATATTTTTTATTGTCAAAATCCTAAATGTAATTGTGAATTTATAGTTTCAGCTTTAAATTCCAATATAGTGAGAACACATTTTGCAAAATTAAAAAGTAGTAAACATATAGTAGGTTGTTGGAATAATGTAGCTTTATCAGATTCTGGAGATAAAGATGATTATGATACATCAGATTTTTCTCCTATTGCGCTGTTAAATAATATTCAAAAAACGAAAGATAAAAAAATAGTTGTTAGAAATGAAAAAACAATGGGTTATGATATATCTTCTACTGAAATAAAAAAAGAAAAAATACGTATCCATACAATTCGTCAGTTGTATTCTGTGTGTGTGATGAATGATGATGATGAAGAAATAAATAATACAAAAGTAAAAGAAATATTTGCAGGTCGTAAAACATCATATTTATATACAAAATATATATCTGGAATAAAGCTGGTTGAATGTTCATATCATAGTTATGATGCTAAAAGTAACGAAATCAGATTTCGTTTTCCTTATGCAGGAAATAATTTTATAATTTTTATTCATTTTAATTCTACGGAGTTATTTAAAAATTTCAAAAATCAATTATATGATTATGAGAATCCCATTCTTATTTATGCAAAATGGAATAATAATAAGGCAGAAATTACTTCTGATAAACAAATTATACCATTATAAGTACATTCACAGTTTAAGGCTATAGGTGTATGTCAATTAAGTTTCGTAAGCGAGTTTGACCAGCCCTATATCCTGTAGTATAATACAATTAACAGAAAACAAGAAAATATTATCATTAATTAATAGAAAGGAATATAATTAATATGAAGAAGAAAATTTTAAATACCGTTTTAGGTACATTGTTAGGAACATTATTATTTGGCATGACAGCTTTCGCTGCAGAATTTACAGTTACTCCGGCAAATGCAGTATTATATACAACAGCAGGTGCAGATTTGTTATCAGATGCAGATACAAATGCCGTAGCATTATTGGATATGCCAGCAGGATTACCATTTCAGGTTACAGGAATTACATCTAATGGCTATTTTCAGGTAAATTTAAATGGTCAGACATTCTATATCATTGGTGGTGAATTAGTACAGGATGCGAGTGCTGCAACTACAACAGTACCAGCCCAGACAACGACCACAACAACAAATGCTGATGGAACTGTTCCGGTTAAGGATGCTAATGGTAATTATGTATGTGTAATTGGTGCAGATAATGATTTGAGTATCTTTAGGTCTTTCTTCTATAGAGGAAATCAATATCAATATACCAGACAAAATTACACTAACCATCCTGTTTATATTGCTTTTAGAGATACATTAGAATCTCAAATTGCTAGTGGGAAAACATGTATTCGTTCTTCATGGTCAGGTTTATTAACGGATGGTAATAGAGCAGATGTTATTGCAGAAAATGTTATTGTTGATGTGTTTAAGTCTCACCCTCAGTATGCATATGGCAACGATTATATTGATTTTGATACATCATTATATGATGGAATTACAACTGGATTTCATGGAGAAACAGAAGCAACATATCGTATTATGATGGAAATTCCATCTGCAGCCGAAGAATAAATAATAAATATGGTTACGAATAGTTAAGTAAGAAGCTATGCAAAAGCATGGCTTCTTTTTTTGTAAGCAAAAAAGTTTTTTGACGAAATTCTTCCATAATATATGTAACATCAAAAAGGAAAGGACGAATTTTTACATGAATAAAATGAAACGAATTATATCACTTTTATTATGTTGTGTCTTAATCAGCTCAACTATTGTATTAGCAGCTGAATTGGACAATTCCGGCAATAATGGACAAGGAAATACAGGTGGTACAAATATTTCTCAAGGAGGTAACATTGGTAGTGGTTCATCGCACTCATATGGAACAGCATGGAATGACTTTGAACAAGGATTTCGTGTATATGTTGTTGATATGAATGCAAAGCTAGTTCCAGGAACTCAAGTAGTTGATTATTGGTTTAAGAATCCAAGTACATTAAAAGATAATACATATGCAAATGGTGGTTCAAAAAGTACATGCACGTTAAGAGTAGGACAGGATAATTCACATATTCCATATTCAAGGACAACTACTCAAGATTTACAACTTCCATATAACTGGCCTATAACAGCCAATAATGCGGCAGACAACTTACCAACATTAAGCACACATTCAACTGTTTCAAATAGTAAAGCATTACATGCAAATGGTAAAGTAGGTTATGAAAAATATTGGAAATTAATATTAAATGGTTATAATATTACCACAAACAATATCACCCAAAAAGATGTAACCGGAAGCCAGTGGTATGTATATACGCATTATCCCGACTTATACGACACATTCTATGAAAGTGGATATTCCTTAGTAATAGAACATATTTTTGCATATGATATAGGAACAAGCAATAAAAAATATAAAGGCAAAAAGTTCTATGGTTCTGTTTATGAATGGGGCTTATTCATGCAGGAAAATGGAACAGATGTAGCTAGTGGTAACGCACAGTATTTATTACGTTTTATTCCTATTTCTATTACTCTGCAGAATTATACAAATAACGACCCTTATGGTATTCAAGACATCACACATATGACTCCACCTCCACAGAATACAATTAATACAGTTGCAAGTGGTGGTAAACTTTTTGTAAGTCATTTTCTTAATGAGGCATACGGCACAGCAGTATTCCATAACCAGTTCAAGATATCGCCTGATGTAACGCCTGAGCCAACAAAACAGGAAAATGTTGTACAGAATACAAATACAAGTGGTGGAATCTTTACTGGCGATTTGGAATTCTACTATGGAAATATGGGAATCACAGATTATGGTCAGTATGATATTGGCGTAGCTGCAGGAATTCCAACAACAGAATACTTCGCAAATAAAGTATATGTACAGGACAGACTGATTGAATACTCTGTAAGGGATGACTCTTTGCAGAAAGAAGTAACTGCAACATTTGATATTTCATACACTTATACAGTTACCGTACAAGACTCTTGTCCATCTCCAGATAAAAAAGGAAATTGTCCACATGGCGGGCATAGCCACGAAGAAACAAAAATTGGAACAATTTCTACCCCAGATGTGAAAGTCACAAGGCAGGTAATGTACCACTATATAGAAGATTATGATGTTTATGCACTTGAAAACGTATCCATGACAAATGGTGCCGGTTCTGCAACATACACATCAAATCTGACGGACCTCACTGAAAGCGACATTACATTTAACTGTTCCGGCGAATTAAATCCCGGACAGATTGACGGTGTAAAGCAGGATTATCATATTGATTTTACTCCGGTACAGGACGTATCATACAAGCATACTTTTGCCAATAAGACAGAAGCAGAAAACTGGATTGCAGATTCCAAATTAACATGGGTAGAAGATAATGTCGGATATCCAACTGTCAAAAATGATGGAATCGTTATTGCTGGTAAAGTATATATGTCAGAAGCCCCGGCCGGCAGGGATGAATCACAATTCGTATCACAGACTGAAACAAGTATTGTGACAATGACAACACCTGAATCATTTGAAGACCCAACCAATGATTACAAGATTTTTGACAGCACAGATACAGATAACCATGTAGATGATATCTATATTGACCCGGAAGTATTAAATGGACAGTATTATTCCACACTGACCATGAACTATGAGCGCTTGGCAGGTACAGCAGATACACATCCATATTATCTGACTTATACATTCAACTCAACAGGGGCAACATCAGATACCTCTGACCATATCATTTATGATGGTATTGTTGGAGCAAATTCACTGACACCGGTACAGATGAATGGGACCATTACATTTTCGAATGGAACCTCGACTACATACAAGAACGAAGAACCCATCAGGGTCATTACACCAGTTATTTCACCGACAACTATCCGTTATGACGAAGATATGAAAGATGGTTCGGATGTACTGGAAAAAGTAGCTACAAGTCTGAAGAATGACCCTACAGCAACAAAGGAAGAAAAACTGATTCATGGCACACAGTTGTTACAGGAAGCAGACACCCAGCAGTTAAGACTTGATGAAACCTATGTCATTACCTTCGACCCATTTGAGCACTTCATTTATGGAAATACAGGATATAGTGGATTACTGGGATATGCGTCTTCGCTGGAGAACAATAATGAGTCCGTTTGGTTCAATGACAAAGACGGCGATGGCAAAAATGATTATCAGGTAGGTTCCTTCATCAGCAACAGTAAATATGATAAGTATGTAAAAGAGAAACGAATCAAATTTCCATTTGACGTATATATTGATGACATCTTATTCTCAGCCAATACATGGATTACATTATACACATATGATGCAGCTACAAATACGGCAACAGCAGGAGATGTAAAAGCCAACCACTTATATGAGACAAAATTCTATATTCCATCATGGGCACAGGAATCACAGGTAACAAAGCAGATAGATGCAAATGGAAATGTGATTGGATATCTGAGTCCGGATAAAATCGAAATAGAAGTCATTGCTTTAAATGCTGGCAAAAAGAATGCCGCAAACGAATACGAATCAAAACATGGAAGCGAGCCTGGATTTAATAAATCAGATGGAATCGGCAGTGATTCTTACATAGCTGATTATTCCATCAATGTACAGGTATCTGGCTGGGCTTATGATTTTAAAGTACTCGGCGCAAGCCCATCAGAATCATTCAATGGAGTAGAAGCTGGAAGTACAGGCAATCTTAGTGATTTACTTGCATCACTGGCAGATATCAAGGACGAGTTCTTTACTGGTAAATACAACAGGACCGGACATGAGATACAATACAGAAAAATAAAGGAGAAGTGACAAATGGCTTTTGTATATCGTTATACAGATTTAAAAGATAATATTGTAAAATATATAGGAATTGTATGGCAAAAAGATCGTACCCTTGAAGAAAGGATTGCTGAACATAATCGGCTAGATGAATGGTGTACAAAAAGTCAATATAGAGTAGACTATTTTCAATGCGATAATCGAATGGAAGCTGAACTGTATGAAGCATATTATATTGGAAAATATGAAACCGGAAAATATTATAACATACGTAAAAGAACTTGGGGAAAATCAACCTTGCTTAATTTGCAGGAAGATCAATGGAAAAAATTTACTATAGTTAATGAAGAAAAGGAAATAGAAAAATATGATAATGTTTCACTACATTGGATTTTATCAGAAAAACAGAATAAAATTGTTATAGGTGAATTAAGATTGAAAAATTGCGAAACCAAAACAGGAATCTTTATAGATTTCAGAGATGTTGCTATGAATTATATAAAAAATCAATATTTGTATCAATACATTTTTTCACAAGATATTTTTACAAATCTTATCATAAAAATATATGAATCGCAGCAAGGAGGTAAAAAATGTATCTTACTACGGAATTATATTTTGGGTTTGGCGTATAAATTAGATATGAATATTACAGTAACAAAATACAAATGTAATATTGAACAACTTTCTTTTGGAAATATTTCTGTAAATGTAAAAACAAAAGTTGACGAAAAAGAGAAGGACGTATATGTAATGGATAATTTTGAAATATTACATAGAATTATTAGATCGGAAAATCCAAGACCTGCAACCATTTTTTGGAGTAATTTTGAAAAACATGTTAATCGTGTATTAACATGTATAGAAAAGGAGAAATAAAGGAGAATATTATGATTGTTGATGGAAATAGGTGCTATTTAAAAAAGAGTATCTAAGGGGGAGCTGAAATCACTATGCGAATATACACAGTGATTTCAACTCTTTTAATTTTAAAAATTGATCAATGTTCTTTTAAATATTGATTATAGTACTCAACTGCTTCCTCTTTGGTAAGATCAAAATCTTTAATCAATTTGTTAATAATATTTTCTTTTGTCCATTGAAACTCGGATAGTAAACCAATAGTAGTCTCGATTTTAGCTTCTTCACGTTCTTCTTGGATTTTCATTGCCATTGTCATATACTCTACCTCCCATTCTTCATTACTGGTTGCTTTTTCCACAGCTTTTTGCAGTTTTTCTGTGAATTCACTTTTTGGAGATTTATTTTGTAAGAAATCCAGAAATGCACACATATCTTGTGACAGACCTGTTCGATTTCCATTAGCATTGATAATTACTTTTGTTGCATCATCATTAAGGTAGATGGATTTATTTTCTTCACAGATATTATTAAAAGTATATATGGGTAAGTTGTCGGGGAAAGGTACATTTAGGCAGATAAATATAATGAATGTCTTTTTCAGTTTACTGTATTTGGCACCTTTTTCAATCAGGTTTAAATCAATCATACCCTGATAATAGCGGGTACGCTTACCCAAATCCTTCTGCAGCGTTGTCTGCATTTCAATGTCATAAACAGAATTTGTATTATCTTCAAGGTAAACATCAAATCTCACGCCTTTGCCATCATAAGTCTGATTTACTACTTTTTGGCTTTCAGATACTTTGATATCCTTGATTTTAATAGCAAGGATCAATTCTATTAGTTCTTTGCATAATTTGGGGTTTGTTGACAGAATTTTACAAAATATAAAATCGTCAATGAATTTCAGATCTTTATAGTCTTTTTTAATCATTTCTTATCCCTTTATCTTCTATAAATGCATTATTTATTTAATCTAAGTATACCACAAATTTAGTAAGAATGACAGATGTCACGTAGGGTTTTATTTAGGACGTGAGGGGAATGAGGATATCTATGCTAGAACATATATTCGTCAAACACAACTTTAACGAATAGTTAATGTATATTGTTGTTTAGAATCTTATCATATTCAGTAACAATTTAGAACCCCATGTACAAAATAGCTGTTTTATAGCTTTTCTTTTTGCGCATGGGGTTGATTACCATATAAATTATATTACATTCCTGTATCGATTTTATGGCTCTGAATAGTTGTTTTTAGAATAACTTGAATATGTTCACGCGGTCATGCATCTTAGTTGATTCCTCTGCCAGATTAACACTGATTGCTGTATTTTCTTCTGCGGATGCCGCTGTGCCTTGTACCACACCGGAGAGCTGCTCAATTCCCTGACCAATCTGTTCTAGTGACTCTGCCTGTGAGTTGGCTTTCTCCATTGTATTCTTTGTAATTTCTGCGAAAGATTCCATATCTTCAATGATCAGATTGAAGGCTTCTGCGGTTGTTCTTGTAATGGCATTACCTTTATCAATTTCAATCAAAGTCTTATCAATCAATTCTCTCGTATTGACTGCCGACCTTGCACTATCCGATGCCAGCTTTCCAATCTGGTCTGCAACCACTGCAAAGCCTTTTCCTGCTTCACCGGCTCTGGCTGCTTCTATGGAAGCATTAAGGGATAAGAGATTTGTCTGGGATGCAATATCTTCAATATCTGTGATGATATTGCCGATTTCTTTCGAAATCTCTGTAATATGTTCCATTTCCTTCAGCAGATCGTTCATTTTTTCTTTTTCTTTATGTGCCCTGTCAGCAGAAGCTTTTACACGATCTGATGCACTCTGTGTTTCTTTTGCTGTATTTGCAGCAAGATCGACAACTGTATCTATGGTGGCATTTAATTTCTGAATTACCCCTGCCTGCTCTGTTGCTCCATCTGCTAAGGATTTTGATGCATTTTCAACATCTTTGGAATTTAATGATACTTGTTCAGCAATATTACTGATATCTGTTAATGTGCTGTTGAAACGCTTCAAAATATACAGAAGTGAATGCTTCAATTCTGAAAAATCACCCAGGAAATCAGTGATATCTTCACCATTTCTTGTCAGATCACCCTGAGCTATCATTTTTACTTCCCCAGAAATCTCACGTACATAATCGGAGAGGATATTCATAGCTTCTTTCAGGTTTTTTATTGTATCACCAAACTCGTCATCAGACTCATAGGTGAGCATTTCTACGTTAGACAGTTCACCTTTTCTCAGACTGGCAACTGCTGCTTCTATCTGTTCCACCGGTTCTGTGATTGAAGCAGTAATCGTCCGTCCAATGGCTGTTGTAACAACACCAATGGCAATTCCTAATGCAAAGATCATGATAAAAATAACGTTAATGCAGATATTGGCAATTGCTTTTGACTGTTCCAGTTTCACCTGGAAGTCATTGCGTAAAATGTTGAATTTTTCCCCGAACAGTTTATATTTCGCATACACATCCCCTATCATAAGCTGGGATGCTTCTTCCACTTGGCTCTTAGTACTTAATTGTATGATCTCTTCAGAAGCTGCCTTGTAAGCATCCCATGCATCACTTGCTTTGTTAAAGTCATCTGACCCTTTCTGGATTTCGCTGCAACCTTTAAATTACTTATCCATTTTTTGAGTTTTGTCATATGAATTTTTCCTTCCTATGAATTTTCAGTTTCTTAAATGGTACATTGCATTATTTTCAGCTTTTAAGCAATGTAAAACTATTTAAAAAATTATTTTAATCATACTATCATGAAATAAGTAAAATTCAACTAATTCTTGAATATTTTGAGCGTTTCTAATCATTTATGGCGCAGCCAGTCTGCGTACCAGAATACAATCTCTGCAATGTGGTGAAGATCGCCTTCTTTACCGGTGGAACGCCAGTTTTCTTTATATGCCATAAACCAGTATTCGAGCTTTTCTGCCAGCTCCAATCCTTTTTTAAGATCAAAGCTTCTAGTCTTTTCCCTGCTTTCAGCCAGAAGCCCTATGGCATTCCAGATGCCGATTCCTTGTAATGTCACGGACAAAAGCTGCATCTGTTTTTTGTTTTCCGGCATTGTCTTCGTACTTTCAAGAAGTTTCTTATACAATGACCGAAGGGCAGCTGATGCAGTATCCACACTGGCATGGTTTACATTACGGAACAGATCCTCGCCTTCTTCAAGCTCATGCTTTAGACATTGGTTCTCATAATACAGGACAGCTTCCCGCCACTGGAATACAGAATGTCCGCAGATCTCTGCCAGATATGAAACATAATTTCCGGTGGTATCTCCATACTCGATATGTGAGATCATACGGTTCAGCTCTGTGAAGGGAATCTCATCCTTGTTCCAGGAAAATACAGCGCCATAAATCATTCCTGGAATGGAGAATGCCGGGTCATTGATATGCCCAAAATCTCCCCAGTCTGTGTTCAATACCCCGATGCCATGATATTTTGCTGCATAATTACACATTCTTGTAATATTTTTATAAGAATTTTCTATTAAGTTTGCCCACTGGTTCCAGCCACATACACCAGGACACAGATACTGCATTGCACCTGTCTGTGCGATTGCCCTTGTCTCATCTTCTCTTTGTTCCGGTGCATATCCCCAGTTCAGGCAGACCATGGTTTCAGGCAGTTCCTTCATCAGCTCCGGTGAATTCCATATGATATCGCCCCAGAACATTGGGATTTTTCCATTTTCCACCAGAAATTGTGCCAGCTCTTTGACATAGTCGATATATAACCGGTGTATGCCGCATTCCTTAGCCAGCTCTTTTGATTTATATTTGCCAAGACAAAAGGTTTCATCCGCACAAATATTAAATTTATCCGAAGAAAAAAGCTGCATATATTCTGCAATCATCTTTTTGATCAGAGGGAGGGAGCGGCCATCAGATACATTGATTGTATGATACCGCATCCGGTTCCAGAAAGAAAATGGTTCTTTCCAGGAATCTTCCATCTCACACAGATCTCCATATGTTTTGGTAGAGAGCAGTGTACACAGATGTCCAAAGCTTGCAAGCGACGGAACCAGTTCAATGTGTCGTTCCCGGCAATAGCTGTCGAGTTCGCGGATTTCTTCCGCTGTAATAGGTGTCTGATCTCTCCACATTTCCGAAAAGTCACGGAACAGATATGTGTGTTCTACATAAAGCTGAAGCTGGTTTAACTTATAGAGGGACATCCTGTCTGCAATTTTTTTGAGTTCTTCCAGTTTTAATATACGTCCTCTTGTTTGGTCAAAATAATAACCACGGTTTGGCATGTCCGGCGCATCCATGATCTGCATACAAGGTAGTGCTCCGCCGTACTGTTGCAAGATCTGACAGAACGTTTCCACTCCATAAAGCACACCTGCTCCATCACCACCTAAGATCTGTACGCCGTTCTCATTGATTGTGATTTCATATGCCTGTTCTGATAATGTCTCTGTAATCCTAAGAGAGAAATCTCCATCCCTTGTTTCTCCTACGGAAAGCCGAAGCAAAAGCCCGGTTTCCTGCCGTATTGCTTCCTGCAGTCTTTTTGCCGCATATATCCCATTGTCTGATATTTCTTTCGATATAACGATATACATGCTGTGGCATAACAGAAGTTGTCCACCCTTTTCTGTGATTTTTTTTGGTTTTGGTAATAAATTCATATTATTTCTCCTTATCAGAATTAAATTTTATACTTCAAAAATAATTTTTCCATCCTCTGCGCAATAGACCCTGAAACCATATAAATGCCGGTTTCGCTGTCATTTCTCTTTTATATTACGACTGTATAATGCACTGGCGATAACTCCGGCTGCTGATATAATAAAAACCAGTTGCATGGTATCCATGCGAATATTTAAAATCCTGATATTTTCTGCCCATGCTACAAATGCTGAACCAAGCATGGATGAAAAAAAACCTACAAAGCCAACCATCGTTGAGCAGAAACTGACATAGCTGATACGATGCTCTACCGGTGCAAAGGCAAACTGCATCCGGAATGTGGCGATATTGATGCCACCCCAGGCTGCACCGCTCACAGCCTGTACGATTGGCAGCCAGTAGCTGCAGTTTTCTTTTGTCAGCAGCCCCCAGCCAATATATGCAAGTCCCAGCATATATATTGATCCAAGCGTAACCAGCTTCCAGGAACAACTGTCTGCGAATCTTCCCCATAGATTTGACGCAGCTATACGTACCACCGATGCAACCATATTCATGGAGGTAATATAAAAATAAGAAAGCTCCAGATTCTCCAACATATAAATAGAAAAAAATGGGCTCGCAAAGTTAGAAGCTATACTCCACAACAGAAAAAAAATAAGTACATTATGGTAATTTTGATCCATGAGTGGCATTTGTATAGCTTTGCGAATGTTCAGAGGATCTATATGCTTCACATTTTTCGGTTCCCGGATCAGTGTGAGACAGATAATGTCAATCACACAGATACAGACGCATAATGTACCGATAACTCTAAATCCCATGATTTCCCTGTCTGTGAAACGATAGGCATCCAATATCTTACTCAAGATCAGAGAGCCGCCTGTGGATGCAACTAAAGTCAGAGAATCTTTTAGTCCGAGATATCTTCCCAGCTGTTCGTTTTTCACAAGACTGATCAGCCAGTTATTGGCTCCGGTATTGATAAATGCTCCGCAGAAATGCGCAGAGGAATATAAAACAGCGATCATTGCCACTGAGATTTTCGTTCCTAACATAAATGTCGGAACAAACAGCATCATGATCAGGCACAGGCGTTGGATAAGCGCTAATTCCACCGTGATACGTTTGCTGCCAGTACGGTTCTCATAGATGACGGAGGAAAAAATCTGGACAGTGTTCATTAACGTTGGCAGAGCAGCTATAACTCCGGTAAGCGCAGTCCCTGCGCCCACAAGATATGCAAGTCCTGATAAAAATGCACCGGAAGTAACTGTAAAAATCTGCGTTGATGCGCATCCATCAAGGATAAAAAGTGTCCGACTGTTCCGATACTGCTTTTCTGTAATATGATCGGAGCACTCAAAAATATGTTTTAATCTATTGGCCATAACGTAAATCTTCCTATTAAAAAGGGAAGGTATTCATCGGATAACTTTCCGGAATTGAATCCTCCCCTATATAATTTTAAATGAGTTTTACGGTAACAACTTCATATGGCTTCAATTGTACACAGATTATTCCGCCTTTCAGCTCCAGCTCTGCTTCTTCCTCCTCAAGAAGATTACAGATAAACGCTTTTTTATAGTTTCCTGAAACCATCAGATTTGTTTTTGTCAGAGCATTTTCGCTTTCATACATACGGATGATCGTGCCTTCACCGCACTCTGCACATTTTATCGTCTCCAATACAACGTTGGACTTGTCTACAGATGCTTTTGACAAGTGGCTGCCCGGTTTACCACCTGCGACAACAATGGCAGGCTGGTTCAGGTCATATGCCTGCTCTACAGTTCTGGCTTCCTGCCATTTTCCGGCATGAGGGTAGAGCGCATATGTAAAATAGTGCTCTTCCTGGTCTGCTACCGGGTTTGGTTCGATACCGGATTTGATCAGTGTCAGTGCCATATTGGAATCTTTCACGGAATGTCCGTATTTGCAGTCATTTAACATACTGACACCATAATGGCCTTCTGAGAGGTCAATCCATTTCTGCCCACAGCTTTCAAAACGTGCTTTATCCCAGCTTGTATTGGTATGTACCTTGCGTGTCAGATTACCAAACTGTACATCAAAGGTTGCTTCATCAGTATGTATGTTGACAGGAAAATGTACCTTTAATAATGTCTGATGTTCTTTCCAGTCTACATAAGTCTCGAATTCAATTCTCCTGCTGTCAGCATAGAAATGGATTTTCTGCCGGATAACAGACTGACTCTCCTTACGTTCTATCTCCAATGTTGCACGTACCGGACCACATTCTGTCCATTTCATTGAAGTCATATCATTGATATCCCAGCATTTTTCGGTGTAGAAGATATCGACATCCCAGTTATCATAGTATATCGGTTTATCCTCGTACATACGGAACAGGTTGCCTTTTTTGCCAGCCTGTAGTACTTCCCTGTCGTTATCCTTGTCGTAGAGTCGGTCAAAGCATCCACTGGTATCCAGATGGATTGTATAAAACGGTGTATCAAGAGTATAATCATCTATAAGGATAAATGGTGTAGTCTGTCCTGCATCTGTGGATACAGCGGCAAAAGTCTTATAACCTTTTGAAGGCAGATGTCTGACATAGGCTACTGCACCTTCTGCGGTCTTCTGTATCGGATAGAGCTTACCATCTGTATCCTTTAATGCGTCAGCGTTGACTTCTCCAAGTTCCACGATATCACTACGGTCGTGTCCGGTCGTATTGAAAATAGTGATACCCTCACCATCTTCCACGAGTGCACGGAGACGTTCTTCTTCTAGAGCTTTGATCTCTTTCTGCAGTGTGGCATATTCTTCCTTTGTCACCTCATATACTTCATGGATTGAGGAACCGGGAAGTATGTCATGGAACTGGTTGATTAGGACTTTTTTCCATATGCGGTCGAGTTCTTCTGCAGGATATGCAATCTGTGCCTGTGCTAAAACAGACAACAGCTCAAGATCCATCAGACCAAGCTCTGCCTTACGGTTGCTGCGCTTATTTCTCGCCATGGAGGTATAAGTTCCACGGTGATATTCAAAGTAAAACTCCCCTTCCCATACAGGCAGCCGTCTGTCGCCTTTTACACGTTCTTCAAGTTCTTCAAAATAATTGCGTGAAAATTCCTGGCGTACTTTTGGAATACCTTTGATGCCCTTTTCCATGCGGATTGAGGTTTCAAGCATTTCCCTTGTCGGACCGCCGCCTCCATCACCGTAACCGTAGGAGACTAAGATATCGTTATTGATATCTTTATTTTGGTAGCGCATCCATCCCCCCATGATGGCATCAGGATGCAGTATGCCATTATAGGTCGTAAAGAAATCTTTGATTGGCTGGTTTACACCAAGGGTCGTGATCAGATGTGTCAGCACCTCTGTACCATCGATACCACGCCACCGCATTGTATCATAGGGCACTTTATTAAACTGGTTCCATGCCAGCTTCGTGGTCATAAAATAATCAATTCCACACTTTTTCATGATCTGTGGAAGTGCTCCGGAATAACCGAACACATCGGGCAGCCAGAGAATGCGGTTGTCCACGCCGAATTCCTCTTTGAAGAAGCGTTTGCCATGCATAAACTGGCGGACAAGAGATTCCCCGGATGTCAGGTTGCAGTCTGCCTCGACCCACATACCTCCTTCCGGTTCCCAGCGTTTCTCTTTGATACGTTGTTTTACTTTCTCATATAATTCAGGATACCGCTCCTTCAAAAATGCATATAACTGAGGCTGGCTGGACATGAACTTATAGCCTGGATATTCATCCATCAGCTTTAACACGGTCGCAAAGCTGCGTCCTACTTTTTCCCTTGTCTGTGCTACAGTCCACCACCATGCCACATCGATATGTGTATGTCCGATACAGGTTGCGATTACATCCCCATAGCCAGCCATATCTTCATACAATGCTTTCCTTATATAAGAAGATGCTTCTTCTACACTCTGGTAAAAGCTTTCAGAATATGGTGTCCGAAGATCCAGCAGATTGATAGTTTCATTGAGAACATATTCAATATCCTTGCGGTTTTTGTCGTCTGCCTCCATGCGGGAAAATGCAGCAAGTGGAACCCATAGGTCATAGTAGAGGCTTTCAATCCCAGCATCAATCTCCTCAATCTGTGTGCGGAGCGCAAATTCTTCATGTAAGATTCCGGTATATGCCTGAAGCTCAATGGTCAGTGTATCTCCTGCCTTTGCACTCTGTGTGATCAGACATTCCCTGTGATTCATATCAATACCCTGATAAATCTCACCATTTATAAATACGATGAACTGTGGGTTCTTTGCGTCATCCCATTCATCAATCTGTGAGGAAATGCGGATCCACATATTCTTGCCATCCAGCTCTTGTGGAACAGTATAGACCGTGCGGAACCAGTAGTGCCGGTCCTTGCCATACCAGTGCATGGTTTTGCAGTCAAAGTTCTCCCAGGCTGCTGCATCATTTAGTGCATCCTCCGGGTGGACAAAGTTTCCTTCCTTGTATTCCCACTGTGTCAGTGGAAATATCTGCTTTACTTTTAATTTTTTAAGTTCGTTACAAATGACACCAACTCTTTTGTCTAAGAAATCCATTTTGGCACCTCCAAAGCCTGGTTATTTTCTGATATAATCCAGTATCTCATCAACTGTTGTAAATGCTAATCCCGTCACAGTATCTGCACATCCATAATAAATGGCGATTCTTCCCGTATCAGCATCTGTAAGTGCTGCGCATGGGAAAACAACATTCGGCACATCTCCGACACACTCATAATATTCATGAGGTGCTAAAAGATATTCTCTGGAGCGTGCCAGTACCTTCCATGGCTGTTCAAGGTCTAAAAGTGCTGCACCCATGCGGTAGACGAAACCATTGCAGGTAGTAATCACACCATGATAGATCAGAAGCCATCCCTCATCTGTCTTGATTGGAATGGGACCAGGACCAACCTTAGTGCACTGCCATGCAGATTCATCCCCCGTGATCGGGCTCATTACATATCTGTGTCTGCCCCAGAATTCCATATCCTTGCTGAAGCTTACAAAAATATCGCCAAATGGGGTATGTCCATTGTCACTTGGTCTGTTTAACATGGCATACATACCATTTATTTTTTCCGGGAACATAACACCGTTCCGGTTACACGGAACATAGGCATTTTCTAATTGCACAAACTTTTTGAAATCAAAGGTATATGCGACACCGATGGTCGGTCCGTGGTATCCGTTACACCATGTGATGTAATATCTGTCCTCGATAAAACATACTCTTGGATCGTAGCGGTACTCTCTTTTTAAGATTTCTTCATCTGCGCCTTCAAACCGGATTGGTATGTCCTCAATATCCCAATGGATACCATCTTTACTTCTTCCAACAAAAATATCCATACTGATTGATCTGCTGTCACAGCGGAATACACCTGCAAATCCATCTTCAAACGGAACGACCGCACTGTTAAAAACGCTGTTAGAAATTTTATTTCCATTTCTTCCGATGATTGGATTCTCTGTATAACGCCATACCGGCATTTTGTATCCTTGTGGTTTTTCCTGCCAAGGAATATTGGGCAGTGATTTTCCTATTATTTTACTCATATATGCTCCTTTACATAAAAGGACCGATACATAAATTTCAACTGTATTGTTTTTATGCATCAGCCCTTTGTTATCTCATTCTTTTATTTCGTCATTTGTACCGTATCTATTTTCCTTGTCTGGTCATTTAGAAATCGGTGAATTAGTTAGCTGCATCAATCTGGGCCTGCACCTTCTCAACGATAGTGTCAAAGCCTGCTGAGCGCATCTCGCTCATCATTTCCGGAACAGCTTTTTCTGGATCAACTGCACCTGTGTTAATCTCACTCTTATATCTGTTGTAAATCTCTGTACAGTTTGCCAGCTCATCTTCAAACTCTGTTGTATCGATAGAAATTGAAATAACCGGTGAAGCTTCTGCTTTCTCGTTCAGCTCTTTTACTTCATCCCATTGATTTGTCTCCTGGTCAGCTAACAGACTTACATTGAAGAATGTTCCCTGGCTGTAACCTGCCATAAACCACTGCTTGTCGGTTCTTTCAACCTTCTTGTCGGCTGTATAGTTAAAGTTGTCGCCTTCAAGTCCATAGTATAATGCATCTCTTACATAAGTATCAGAGTTTACAAGGTTTAAGAATCTTAATGCTTCCTCAGGATGCTTGCTGTTTGCAGAGATACAGTTGATGGATCCCTGTACAGAACCTCTGGATACTATAGTGTCTCTCCACTGAACGGCTGTTGCATTGACACCCATGTTAGGACCCCATGTAGTCTGAGCTGCCTGGCTCCAGCCCTGTGCAATGTTACATACCTGATAAGTCGGAAGTTCGCCTAATGTTGCAGCATCCTGATTGATGTAGCCTTTTTCGAACCATTCGCGGTATATCTTCAGGTCATGCATTACATTTTCCTGTTCATAAGTAGCTACAACCTTTTTGGATGGATCATCATAAGCAACACCGAGTGCGGGAAGTCCAAGTGCAAGATTGTCATAAACGGTAGTAACAAACTGGCATGGTGCATCGGATGCACGGTAAGTTACCGGTTGGTTTGTTTCTTTATAGATTGTATCAAATGCATCGGTCAATTGATCAAGCTCTGTCAGATTAGTCACATCAAGTCCTAATTTGTCACACAGATCCTTATCCCATACAAAATAATGTGTTATAGAGCTGTCCTTATAAGTCGGGATACCATATATTTTACCATCTACACTTACTGCATCCCAGTAATCTTCAGGAATCAGGCTCTTGACATCAGGACAGTTTGCATCGAGCAGGCTGGTAATGTCATAATAAGCGCCAAGTCTTACATCACTTTCATACACTACATCATTTGAGAAAATGATATCATAATCCTCTCCTGTATTGATGATGGTACTTCTTCTCTTCTCCCAGTCTCCCCAGGAGATGATCTCTACATCAATGTTTACACCAATCTTATCTGCGAGATATTCATTGATGTGTGCCTGCCATGCATCATAGTTATCAGGCTGGCCGTTACCAATCTGAATCCACTTTAATGAAACGATATCTTGGGAACTGCTTTCGTCTTTTGCAGTACTTGAATCAGATGAAGCTGACTCATTTGTTGTATTGGAAGCAGATGTATCGGATGTAGCAGGTGTACTTGATGTACCTGAATTACCACATCCTGTTGCTGTTACTGCCAGCATGCATCCAACAAGACCTGTTGCCATCATTCTTAAAATTTTTTTCTCCATATTAACCCTCCATGCTTGAAATAAGTATATTTGTTTTGTTTTTATCTTCAGATGCTATTGCATCCGGGTTCACACAATCATCCTTTGACAGCACCTACTGTAAGTCCGGAGATGAAATATCTCTGGAAAAACGGATATACACAGGCAATCGGGATAACTACAAGTACTGCAATCGCCATGCGGATAGATTCTGTCGGCATTGAATTTTTATACTGCTGTAGTGAAAGCCCTGCGGTCGGATTACTTGCAATGTACTGGATATTCTGGATCATATTATTCAGTAATGCCTGCAATGATGTCAGCTTCTTTTCACTGATATATAAGGAAGACTGAAACCAGTCGTTCCAGTATCCAAAGCTTAAGAACAGTCCAATGGTTGCAAATACCGGTTTTGATATTGGTACAATAATCCTCGAAAAGATTGTAAATTCGGACGCTCCATCAATTTTGGCTGATTCCACGATGGAATCCGGAATCGTGGATTTAAAAAATGTCTTGGATATAATGACATTAAACGAGGATACGGACAGCGGTAATATCAGACACCAGATCGTATTGCGGAGATTTAGAAAATTTGCAACCACTACGTAGTTTGCAACCATACCACCGTTAAAAATCATAGGTATAAATACGACCCAGCTGAAAAATCCTTTCAGTTTATATTCACTTCTTGATAAGACATATCCCATCGTTGTGGTCAGTGCAAGTCCGATCAATGTTCCTAAAACAGTGACAAGAGCAGAGATCAGAAGTGCATTTCCAATACTTTTACGTTCATTCCAAAGATAGGAATATGCACTTAACGATAATGCTTTCGGGAAAAAGGAATACCCATGTGCCACAAGCTCACTCTCTTTTGTAATGGAAATAATAAATACCAGGATTACCGGAGTAACACATGCAAGTCCAAGGATTAGGAATATCAGGTTAAAAATAATATTTGTCATCGGTTTTATCCGGTTTAATCTATTGGATTTTTCTTTTTGTTTTGCCATATCAACACTCCTTACTAAATGATCGCACTGTCATTGTCAATCCTTGAGACAATATAATTTGCAAGTAAAATTGTGATGCAGCATGCAATTGACTGGAAGAATCCGGCTGCTGCAGTTTTTCCGATTGCAACATTCGTCTGCAGTGCATTGTAAATATAAGTATCAAATGTAGAAGCAACCTTATAAAGTGAATTCGGAATACCCTGTGTTACCTGATAGAATAAACCAAAATCAGAGTAGAATATTTTGCCGATGTTTAAAATGAACATCATGATAACAATCGGTTTGATAGATGGGATTGTTATGTATTTTGCCTGTTGGAATTTTGTCGCTCCATCAATTACAGCCGCTTCATACAGACTTCCATCAATTCCTGTAATGCTTGCCAGATAAACAACCATGCTGTAGCCGACTGTTTTCCAAAGATTCATGGTAACTAAAATCATCGGCCAGTATTTTGGATTGGAATACCACTGGACCCGTTGGCCATCAAAATGTGTAATGATCTGGTTTAAAATTCCTTTGTCTGGAGATAGAAATGCAAATACAAAGTAACTTGCAACTACCCATGACATGAAATGCGGAAAAAACATGAGTGTCTGGTAAACTTTTGATTTAAACTTGCTGTAAATCAGGCTAATCATGATTGCAAGTGTAACCGGAACCACCAGCCCTAAAATAATAAATACGATATTATATAGAATGGTGTTCCGCAAAAGCATTGCAAAAGCATTGGATTGTATAAAGAATTTGAAGTTATCAAACCCACACCATTTACTGTGAAACAGACTATAAATAAAACCGTGTCCGGGTGACAGCTTATAATTCTTAAAAGCTATAATGATTCCAAACATAGGCAGGTAACTGAAGACCACATACCATACCGCTGTTGGCAATGCAAGGATTGTTAATTCCGTATCATTTTTTGTCCACCTTTTTCTCTTTATAGTGGTCTTTTGCTTGCCAGCCATTTTATCATTCCTTTCACTAAAGTTATCAAATGTTATATTTACAAGTTATCATTGTTTACACAAATTGTCAACGAAATATTCTACTTTCTTGTTACTTTCTTATACTATGCATAATACTATATATAATTTTTTGGATATGTTTAACAATATTATTGACTTCTGCTTTATCTTTTGTTAACATATTTATATAATCAAAGTATAACTAATACTACAGACACAGATTTACATGCGTGGTTAATATTTTTTGTTTATGTACCATATTTATGATATAATCACAGTAATACCAATATACCGACTTATAAATAACAACATTGGATTAGTGCGATTATTTATAAGCCGGTATACTGGAATGTACTCTCGGAATCTTCTTCAAACGAAGCATTCTGGCTACATTTAGAAGACTCCGAGAGTACATTGGAAAAGAAAGGAGTTTCTTATGTCAAAAATAACGATGCAGGATATTGCAGATGCGCTCGGAACTTCACGTGTTACCGTTTGGAAAACATTTAATCACCGAGCGGGTGTTTCTGATGAAATGAAGGAAAAGATTCTCGAAAAAGCACATGAGCTTGGATACGACAAATTTTCTTCTGAGCAGTATTTACCAGAGCCTTCAAAGGCAAAAACAGTTTCTTTGGTCGTTTCGCGCCCAGATTCTTCTATTTTTTGGACAAACATCATTCACCGTATGGCACAGGAACTTTCCTTATCTAATGTCAATCTCATGTATACTTATGTTCCTACCTCGTGTACATCAGAATATGAGCTTCCGGAGCTGCTAAAAGATGACACCGTACAGGGAATCGTTGTTTTGAATGTATATGATAAGCATCTTTTAACCTTGATCAATAAGCTGGATAAACCAAAAGTATTTTTAGACACCGTACCGGGAATTGAACTGAGAACACTGACAGGAGATCTTTTATTGATTGAAGGTAAATACACAGAACAGCAGATTGTGGATCATTTGTTCATAAAAGGACGCAAGCGTATTGCTTTCATCGGGGACATCAATTATGCGCAGACAAATACAGACAGATATCTTGGATTTTTAGAAAGCCTCAAAAGCCATAATCTGCCGTTGATTGAAGAACTGTGTTTTACCCATTCGATAGGGATTGGACATTATGAAGACTGTGTTTTTAGCTTTTTAGATAACCTTGACCCAAATGTGGATGCAATTGTATGTGTCAGTGATTATGTTGCACATTTTGTAGAAATGTATTTAGAGGAAAACCCCAATCATTTCACTAACAGCATCCTGCTGACCGGTTTTGACTGCAGCAAAGAGTACTCAAATGTGATAAATAAGGTTACTACCGTAGATGTAAAAAATAATCTTCTTGGAAAGCGCCTTGCGATGCAGATAGAATTTCGAATGAATCACCCTGACGCTCCACCGGAAACGTCCTATATCCGGTATAAGATTATCTATTCGGATGTACTGCTTCCATCAGGACATATGAATTAACAGCAGATACTTGTCAGGAAGCACGCAGTATCCCGATTGTAGCAGTTATCTCTTTCGCATACAAAACAATCTATACAAACGGCTTCCTATATGTGTTTAATATTTGAACCTATGCTTCTTTGGCTCTTTCGATATTTTCGAAGATTTCCTGCAATGCATTGCTGCTGCTGGTGTGACATCGGATAATATTGGCATCGCCTGCCTCAGATACGGCAACACGTACCATTTTGTGAGAGACCGTATTTGTGAAAAGAACGATAACATCGGGAGAACCTATCTGTTCACGCATATTTGCACTCATCTGGGTGAATACCTTGACCTTGCATTGATGCTCCTTGCATATTTGTTTATACTGACGGACCATTCTGTCATGACCGCCTATAATAACCATACTCATGTATGCCTCCTTATCTATGTGCTTATCAGCACAACCCTTTAAAATATCTGTTTATTATATAATGAGTTAGATATAACTAACACAGGTTTATTATACCTAATAAGGATAAAAAAAGCAATAAAAAAATACTCCCATCGGAGTAACAGGTCTGTATTTTTCTACCTGTTATCCCGGATGGGAGTATTGTATGATTCTTTATTGTCTGATGGATACGGCTGCTATCTTCTGATTATTGAGATATCCGCAGATCTCCAATCCTGCTTTCATGACCCTGTTCCACTTCTGAGCGGACAGGTGACAGGAGGTTCCATCTTCGAATTCCACAACGCACATATCGTCAAGCTGACAGTCATCACCGCAAGTAACTTTATACATATTCTTTCGACTGATGGCTCCAATCTCTTCCAGAGTATTCACCATCCTGTATACAGTTGCTGTTCCGATTCTAGCGTCTTTTTTCACAGCCCGATAATAGATTTCCTTACAACAGGAGCAATCTTCTTCCAGAATAATATCTAAAAGCATAAGACGCTGTTTGGTAATTCTGCAGCCTTTTTCACGGAGCTTTTGAATTACAAGTTCTTTCTGCATCTGCGTTCTGTGATAGCTTCCATCATCTTGTCTCTTGCCAGTCACCGGAGCCCTCCTTGTTAACAATAAAAGACGTGAGTTCCTATTATTGGCAATGTCCTCCACAGTGCTTGCAGTCGCCGCCACACTGTAAGGATTTACCATTCTTTTTGTCACGAATCATACTGCGGATCGCAAGTCCTATGACTGCAGCCAATACTACACCTGTGATTAATGTTCCCATATGAAAACCTTGCCTTTCTAAATACGAACCATATAGTTACTGATTATGCTGTAACCTTAACATTCAGTGTATCACTTTCCTTGTAAGGTCTGAACAGCAGGTAAAGAATACCAGCAATGCATACAAATGCAACGAGTGTTCCGATACCAAAAGTACCAGTTGTAATTAATGTACCAATCTGGTAGATGCAAAGTGCAACGACATATGCAAGACCACACTGATATCCGATTGCGAACCAGAACCACTTAGCGTTGTTCATTTCTCTCTTAATAGCGCCCATTGCTGCGAAACAAGGTGCACACAGAAGGTTGAATACCAGATATCCGTATGCTGCTACAGGAGTCATAACTGCAGCCAGGTTGCCCCAGATTTCTGCACCATCTTCTGCTACTTCACTGAAGCCGAAGAGAAGACCGAAGGTTGCTACTACGTTTTCCTTTGCGATCAGACCGGATACAGCAGATACTGCCATCTTCCAGCCTTCGCCTCCCTGTGTCCATCCAAGAGGAATGAAGATCCAGGCGATTGCGGAACCAATCTTTGAAAGAATACTGTCATTTAACTGCTCTGCTTCCAGCATACCGAAGCTGCCGTCTACCCATCCGAAGCTCATTAAGAACCACAGGATAATTGTTGAAAGAAGGATGATAGTACCGGCCTTTTTGATGAAGGACCAGCCACGCTCCCACATGCTGCGCAGAACGTTGCCAACTGTAGGCCAGTGATAAGCAGGTAACTCCATAACGAAAGGAGCAGGCTCACCAGCGAACATCTTTGTCTTTTTCAGGATAATACCGGAACAGATAATTGCTGCAACACCTACGAAATAGGAGCTCCATGCAACCCAGCCGGCATTATCAAAGAATGCACCTGCAATCAAAGCAATGATAGGAAGCTTTGCACCACAAGGGATAAATGTTGTTGTCATGATAGTCATCTTACGGTCACGGTCATTCTCGATTGTACGGGAAGCCATAACGCCAGGAACACCACATCCACTGCCGATTAACATAGGGATGAAGGATTTACCTGACAGACCGAATTTACGGAAGATTCTGTCCATGATGAATGCAACACGTGCCATATATCCACAGGCCTCTAAGAAAGCGAGGAACAGGAATAATACAAGCATCTGAGGTACGAAACCAAGTACAGCACCAACACCGGAGATAACACCGTCAACAATTAAGCCAGTCAACCAGTCAGCACATCCGATGCTTTCAAAGAAACTCTGCGCACCAGGAATAATCCATTCACCGAAGAGTGTATCATTTGTCCAGTCAGTTAAGATAGCACCAACTGAAGTTACAGATACATAATACACCAAAAACATAACAACTGCAAAGATAGGAAGAGCTGCCCATCTGTTGGTTACAACACGGTCAATCTTATCAGATACAGTCAGCTTGTTCTTGGAATTCTTCTTATAACATTCATCAATGATAGAAGAAATATATGTATATCTTTCATTTGTAATGATACTTTCTGTATCATCATCAAAAGCATCTTCCAGAGCCTTGATATCTGCGCTTACGTCAGGAACGCTCTTCATCTGGTTTGCAATCTTGTCATCTTTTTCAAGAAGCTTTACAGCGAAGAATCTCTTCTGATCTTCAGCGACATCAGAACCAAGCTTAGCAGATACAGATGCAATTGCAGCTTCTGCAGCCTGTGAAAATTCATGTACAGGTGTATGGGTTTTCTTAGAAGCAGCTGCTACAGCCTTGTTGGCAGCTTCCATAATACCTGTGCCTTTTAAAGCTGAGATCTCAACGACTTCACAGCCAAGCTTCTTACCAAGCTTATCAATATAGATCTTATCACCGTTCTTTGTTACGATATCCATCATATTGACTGCCATAACGACAGGGATACCAAGCTCCATGAGCTGTGTAGAAAGATACAGGTTTCTTTCAATATTAGTACCATCTACAATATTCAGAATTGCGTCCGGTCTTTCTGTAATGAGGTAGTTTCTTGCAACTACTTCCTCCAGAGTATAAGGAGATAAAGAATAGATACCAGGTAAATCCATGATGGTAACATCCTTATTACCTTTTAATTTACCCTCTTTCTTTTCAACAGTTACGCCTGGCCAGTTACCTACAAATTGGTTTGAACCTGTCAGGGCATTAAATAATGTTGTCTTACCGCAGTTAGGATTACCTGCTAATGCAATCTTAATAGACATTTTCATGCTCCTCCTGCCTTTCGGCTTTGTTTGTTCATTCTACTTATTAATTGATATTACTTATTTTTGTTAGCAAACACTAACACATGGTCAAAAAAATTTACTCTACTTCGATCATTTCAGCATCGGCTTTTCTAAGTGATAACTCATATCCTCTTACTGTAACCTCAATAGGATCTCCCAAGGGGGCAACTTTTCTTACAAAAATCCCAACACCCTTAGTGATTCCCATGTCCATGATACGTCTCTTTACAGGACCTTCGCCGGTAAGCTTAGTCACCTTTACGGTCTGACCGCACGGAACTTCTTTCAGTGTTCTCATAATTACTCCGTCTCCTTCTTTCTTACAATAATTCTATATGTATGAATCACCGGATAAATGTAATGCTGATACATTTATATGGTCCTTCATAATATACTATACCATGATCTTATTCGCCATGTCCTTACCGATAGCAACACGTGATTCCTTCACATTCACTATCATATTACCATTCATTTCGGTGATCACTGTGACTATACTGCCTACGACAAAGCCCAGATTCTCTAGAAATTTCCTAGTTTCTTCCTTACCGCCTACTTTTTTGATTTCAACGGGTTCGCCTTCTTTAGCCATTGATAACGGCATCATAGATCAACCTCACTCTCCTGTTATTGAAAAAGTTTCTCATTTCTTACGCTAGTTAGTATATGCTAACGTTTATTAGATGTCAAGGACTATTTCGCGTTTTTTTAACAAATTTTTTAGATTGTGCAATACGTTGAAAATAATAGGAAAATGTGTTATACTTATCATTAATATCAATATAATGATGTAAAAGTTGGGACAATAGGAGAGAGATATATATGAACGTAAACGAATCTGCAGAAAATTATTTGGAAACGATACTGATGCTTAGCAAGAAGCTTCCCGTTGTCCGCTCGGTAGACATTGCAAATGAACTTGGATTCAAGAAGTCCAGTGTCAGCATTGCCATGAAGAATCTTCGTGAGAAAAATCATATCACCGTTACGGACGCAGGATTTATTTATTTAACTGATTCAGGTAAGGAAATTGCTGAAATGATCTATGAGAGACATGAATTCCTTTCAAACTGGCTTATATCTCTGGGTGTTCCCAGTGAGACAGCAACAGAGGACGCATGTAAGATTGAACACGTAATCAGTAAAGAAAGCTTTGAAGCAATTAAGAAATTTGTAAATGAATAAAAATAAAATGTCATAGGTTAATCTGAGATTCAGATACCTATGACATTTTTTGTTTTTATGCTTTTAGAATCTCAGAAAGGTTCTTCTGGATTCCAGCTGCTATCTCCGGTTTATTCATAGAATATACATGAATATGTCTGACGCCATTTGCCATCAGGTCAATGATCTGATCTGTGGCATAGGCAATCCCCGCCTGTTTCATGGCTTCTTCTGAATCACCAAATCTGTCTACGATGTTCTTGAAACGCTCAGGAACATTACAACCGGACAATTTCACTGCATTTTTGACCTGGACTTTCTTTGTGATAGGCATGATTCCTGGAATAATGGGAATTGTGATACCTGCCTCTCTCACTCTGTACATAAAATTAAAGAAAATATTGTTGTCAAAGAACATCTGAGTCGTCAGATATTCACAGCCTGCTTCCACTTTGCGTTTCAGCCCAAGGATATCTTCCTTTCTGCTGGAGGAATCGGGATGCACTTCCGGATAACATGCACCGCCTACGCAGAAATCCCCGTATTCCTTGATCAGTGCTGCCAATTCAGAAGCATGGGCAAAATCAGTAAATACTTGTCCTTCGTAATTTTTGGGGATATCACCTCTTAAAGCCAGAATATTTTCAATTCCTGCATTTTTCATCTCATCCAGTGCTGTTTTAATACTTTTATGGTCAGCACATACACAGGTCAGATGGGCAATGGTAGGAACCTGATACTGCTTCTGTATCGACTGGGCTAACTGAATGGTATGTCCCTTCGTACTGCCGCCGGCACCATATGTAACACTCATATAACTGGGATGCAGTGCAGCAATGTCTGATGCAGCCCTCTCCACATTCTCAAAATCTGTATCTTTCTTAGGAGGGAAAACCTCAAATGATAAGGTAGCCTTTTCCTGATTTAATAATTCACTTATCTTCATATTAATAATCATACCTTTCAGTGTTTCTTTTGTTAATCCAATATACGTTATGTGCGCTATATCATTTATACTATATTCTGTATAAATATGCAACTTTTCATTACAGCGTATTTTGTTTTCTCTTTGACAAGTCATGCTTCCTATCTTATGATGGAATTGTTGCGGACTTTAGTCCGATGATTACGGAAAGGTATGGTATTAATATGAAAATAAACTGGAAGTCTTTATATCAGAAGGAACATTTTGTAAAACGATTGATTACTGTGATTGTGGCGGTCATTGTAATGGGTTTTGCTCTTTCATGGCTTGTGCTTGTAGATATGGGTACAGATCCCTGTACGTTGATGAATCTGACGATTTCCTCACGACTGGGTATTTCGCTTGGAAACTGGCAGGCGCTGTTTAATAGTATTCTATTCATTATTGTAATATGGAAAGGAAGAGAACATATTGGCTTTGGTACTCTCGCCAATATGTTCCTGGTTGGATATTCTCTGGATTTCTTCTCCTGGCTCTGGAGACAGACCGGTGTAGATACTTATTTTGCTTCCAATGTGGTTAGATATGCGGTCTTTCTCCCTGCGCTGATCATATTTATCATTGCAGCGGCTGTCTATATGGATGTAGAACTGGGAACCTCCCCATATGATGCTATCCCATTTATTATAAGTAAGTATGTACCTAAGATTCCTTTCCGAATCATGCGTATCGGATATGATTTTCTGGTTATTTTCATTGCCTGGATATTCGGCGGTCATGTGCAGATCGTTACAATTCTTATGGCACTACTGCTTGGACCGGTTATCGCGTATATTGGCAAGCTGCTTCAAAAATATATTTAGGATGTTTACTGGCGGAAGTCTCTTTTTACCAGATAATGCATGAATCCAAGACACAGGATCAGCTGTAATAAAGAAGACATAGGTGTTGCAAGACCGATATGAAAAAGAGATCAATATCCATTTCTTTTGACTTTGGTGTGTGCACATCAGATTACCTCCGGATTATGCGTCTTTTCTATTAATATATAGATAGAATACCACATTCAGGACAATCCCGACTATTGTTGCAGTAGGAGCTGCGAGACCAATTTTGGTCAGGCTGGCATTAGGCTGGATACTCATATAGTATGCCAGAGGAAGACGCACAAGTAAAGTCTGAATTAAGCCCTGTGTCATGACCCACAGGGTTTTGTCATGACCGTTGAAGTATCCGATCATGCTGAACAGGATTGCAGTAACGATAGTCTCCGGTGCAAAACCTCTCAGATAGTCAAAGCCATTCTGGACAACAGCGGCATCTGTGGTAAAAATTCCAGTTAATAAGTTACCCTTGAACCATATGAACAGGAATACCAGACAACCAATAACCAGTCCGACACTGATGCCTGTAAACATTGCTTTCTTTGCTCTCTTCTCATTACCTGCACCGACATTCTGTGATACAAAGGAAGCCATTGACTGCATCAGTGCACTAGGAATGAGCATTGCGAAATTAACAACCTTACATGCAACGCCATAACCTGATGAAGCTTCCAGTCCCAGTCTGTTGACAAAAGCGCACAGTGCAAGGAAGGAAAGCTGTGTAAGGAACTCCTGAAGGGCAAGTGGAAAGCCGATTTTGAATAAGCGCCCGCATTGATTGTTGATTCTGAAATCCTGTCTGGTAATGGTGAACAGATTCTTCCTTTTAGCAAGAAGAATGACAGCAAAGATGGCACTTACTGCCTGGGCAAGGACGGTGGCAATAGCTGCACCTGCGGCATCCATATGAAGCCCTGCAACTAACACCAGATCGCCTATGATATTGATGACACAGGCAATTGCAACGAAGATAAGGGGTGATCTGCTGTCGCCAAAGCCTCTGAATATTGCAGCCAGCAGATTGTAAGCGACAATGAAGAAGATACCTGCACCACAGATACGTACATAAGTCGTTGTCAGTGCAACCGCTTCTTCAGGCGCCTGCATAAGAATAGAAACAGGTCTTGCAAAGCATACCATGATAACAAATAGTACAGCAGAAACAATGGTGAAAATAATGGTTGAACTGCCAATGAGCGAACCGATTAATTGTGGTCTTTTCTCCCCGATATATCGGGCAATTAAGACCGTGATGCCCATAGCGAACTGTGTGATTACGAAAGTAACGAGATTAAGCACCTGGCTTCCTGTTGATACAGCAGACAGACCGGAAGTTGTTCCAAATCTTCCTACGACAAGTAAATCGACAGCGCCATATGCCGCCTGTAAGATTAATGCACCAAGAATGGGAACCATAAAGGAAATAAGCTTCTTTATGATGCTTCCCTGTGTAAAGTCTGATTTTGAACTATTCAAGATTAATTCTCCTCTCCTGCATGATTTCATATAACTTCTGTATTGTCTGAATGGCACAGTCTGCGTCCTCATCAGAAATACAGTCCAGATACTGAGTTAGTGTGCCATAGTATTTCTTATCGTATTTCTCCGATAACTTCTGCCCTTCCTCGGTCAAGGTTATGTAGGTGATTCGTCCATCTTCATCTGATGAGAATTTACGAAGATAACCTTTCATCTCCATGTCCTTGACTGCTCTGGTCACTCCGGGACGAGGAAGATTGAGGGCGTCACTGATATCAGATACCTTGACCTTGACATTCCGGCTTTCCAGCCTCTGGATGATGTCTAAATAGTGGATGTATGAGGGTGCTACACCTTTGGGAAGTTCAGGAAGCAGATCACGTACTCTCTTCGCCATATAGCAGGCATCCATCATTTCTTTGATTTTGTCTGTTGTCACATTGATTACCATACCTTTCCTGTATCTGTAAAATTAATTACCACAAGTAATTATCATTGGTAATTATATACATTTGGATTTATTTCGTCAAGAGAAACTCGAAAATCTGCATTGCAAAGTTAAAATGTGTGTGGTATAGTATAGGAAGAAAAAAGCAATGACGGAAAGAGTAATGCTATCGGACCTTTCAGAGAGAACGGCATATGGTGTGAGCCGTTTAAGGAAAGATTTCATGAAGACCATTCCTGAGCTGTACGTAGAAGAAATGACAGAAATGATACATTTTCAAGCGTTACCGTGTAGCCACGTTACAGGCTATGAAGTTATATTCTATATGGATTGACTTCGCTGAGTGAAATATTAAGGTGGAATCGTGTGTAAGCACCCTTAGGTATGTGAATCATATCTACAGGTGCTTTTTTCATACGGAAAAGGAGAGTTAAAACAATGGTAAATTTCAAAGAAGACGAAAGACTGAACACATTGAACCACTCCTGTGCACATCTGATGGCACAGGCAGTCAAGCATCTGTATCCCAATGCCAAATTCTGGGTAGGACCTGTTGTTGCAGAAGGTTTCTATTATGATATTGATCTTGGTGATGATGTAGTTCGTGATGAAGACATCGAGAACATTGAAAAGGAAATGAAGAAAATTGCCAAATCCGGCAAGAAGATCATCCGTAGGGAGGTTTCCAAGGAAGAAGCCATGGAAATGTTCAAGGATGATGAGTACAAGTTGGATCTGATCTCTGATCTGGAAGATGGCAATATCACAGTATACGATCAGGGTGATTTCACAGACCTGTGCCGTGGACCTCATGTTGATAATGTAAAGCTTTGCAGATATTTTAAGCTGATCCGTCATTCAGGTGCATACTGGAAGGGTGACAGCAAGAACAAGATGCTTCAGAGAATCTATGGTGTATGCTTCCCTACTCCTGAAGAACTGGAAGCACATCTGCAGCTTCTGGAGGAAGCAAAGGAAAGAGACCATCGTAAGATTGGTAAGGATATGAACCTGTTCATGGTAGATGATCTGGTAGGCCGTGGACTTCCTATGTTCCTTCCTAAGGGATATACAATCTGGCAGGAACTTGAGAACTACATTAAGGATAAGGAGAGAAAGCTTGGTTATCTGCACGTTATGACTCCTTGTGTTGGTACTGTTAATTTGTACAAGACCTCCGGTCACTGGGATCATTACAAAGAGAACATGTTCCCCCCAATGGAAATGGAAGGTGAATCCTTCGTACTTCGTCCTATGAACTGCCCTCACCACATGATGATTTATGCAAACAAGAGACATTCTTACAAGGATCTTCCTATCCGTATCGGTGAGATCGCACATGATTTCCGTTATGAATCCAGTGGTACTCTGAAAGGTATCGAGCGTGGCAGACACTTCTGCCAGAATGATGCGCATTTGTTCGTAACACCTGAGCAGATCAAGGATGAGGTAACTAAGGTTGTTCATCTGATTTTTGATACCTACAAGGATTTCGGCATTACAAATTACCGTTGTGTACTCTCCCTCCGTGATCCTGCGAATAAAGAGAAGTATCATGATGATGATGAGATGTGGAATACAGCAGAAGGCGCACTTCGTGATATCATGGACAGCCTGGGTCTGGAATACACAGAAGAAATCGGAGAAGCTGCTTTCTACGGACCTAAGCTTGACGTTAACGTACAGCCTGCAGTTGGTAATGAGATTACATTATCTACATGTCAGCTTGACTTCTGCTTACCGGCTAAGTTCAATCTGTACTATATTGATAAAGATGGCGAGAAAAAGACACCGGTTGTACTGCATCGTGCAATTCTTGGTTCTCTTGACCGTTTCATGGCATATATCCTGGAAGAGACTAAGGGCAACCTTCCTACATGGCTTGCTCCGGTACAGGTGAAAGTTCTTCCGATCTCTGACAAATACGCAGATTACAGCAGGGAAGTTCTGGACAAGCTGACCGAGGCTGGCATCCGTGCAGAGATGGATACACGTTCCGAGAAGATCGGCTACAAGATCCGCGAGG
>ERZ780166.373-NODE-373-length-36710-cov-10.473687_pt1 | contig 36710 bp, 40 predicted proteins | sample MGYA00511366_ERZ780166 | MGnify/ENA primary metagenome ERZ780166 (study PRJEB29588, sample SAMEA2162231) | human gut metagenome | biome: human gut; feature: human-associated habitat; material: faeces | place: Denmark | collected 2008/2010 ...
TACCCCTAAGTCTTTCTAGATTTTACTCTAGTCCAACTTTAGGGGTACTCTTCATTGAGTTCATCCTTTTTTTCAAAAGAACATTTATGAAAGCAATTTTCAGCAAACGCTTTCAAAAAAATGTTGAAAACCGTTTTCATACGTGATATACTAATGATATAGATTTTGAATTTATGAGGTGATAAGAATGTCAAATGCTACAATTTATGATGTTGCTGGTAAAGCTCAGGTTTCTCTTGCAACTGTATCAAGAGTTTTGAATAATCCTGACAAGGTTAATGAATCAACAAGAGAAAGGGTGCTTGCCGTTATAAAAGAATTGGGATATCGTCCTAACGCTATTGCGAGAGGTTTAGCATCTCGTAAAACGACTACTGTTGGTATTGTTTTATCTGATGTTACAAGAGCGTCAACCTCTCAACTTTTAGGTGGTATTATTGATATTGCTAAAAAGTATAATTATTCAGTTAAATTATTTTCAATAACTGGGGAGCTTGATTTGGAAGAAACAATTATAACTGTAGTTTCTGAGCAGGTTGATGGCATCCTTTTCTTAGATGACGAGCTTGCTGCTGAACAAATGGAAAATATTCGTAAGCAATTTAGTGATGCAAACATTCCTATGGTTTTAACAAATGTTTTACTAGATAATCCTGAAGTGCCTAGTGTAGCCGTAGATTATAAAAAGGCAGCATATGATATTACTAAAAAGCTTATTAATGCAGGTAGAAATGATATCTATCTTCTTTCAACTGTAAGGAGATATTCTGTTAATGAGGAAAAGGAAGCAGGTTATATTGAGGCTATGAAGGAAGCTGGCCGTGAGCCAAAGGTATTTAAAACAAGCGGGGATATTCAAATTAATACAGCTCATTTCGAAGAATACTTTAAATCTAATAAGGTTGACGCAGCCATTGCTGTAAGAGATAGTATTGCGGTATCATTCATGAATGTTATTGAAGATTTAGGATTAAATGTTCCAACTGATTGTGCAGTTGTAGGATTTCAAAATACTAAGTATGCTAAATTATCAAGACCTACTTTGACTTGTGTTGATACACCAGTATATGATATCGGTGCGGTTGCGATGCGTCTTTTAACAAAGATTATGACAAATGAGGAAGTAGATAATACTAAAATTAAGCTTCCTTATACAGTAATTAGAAGAAAATCAGCTTAAGACTTGACAGTCTTAGCTTTTTTCTTTATAATGTAGGCAACTTAACTGATGAAAAGAACTTAGTAAAGAACTAGTATTTATATTAGAGAAATCCTGGCTGGTGAAAAGGATGAGGACTAGTTGCTTGAATTACAATCTTGGAGGTTAGACGTATGCCTGCGTTAAAGGTTTGAGGTGCAGAATCGTTGATTCTGAACTAAGGTGGTACCGCGATATATTCGTCCTTAGATTGAGGGCGAATTTTTTTTATTTTTAGGAGGAAAAATTATATGGGTATTTATGAAGAACTTGAATGGCGTGGTTTAATTAAGGATGTATCTGATCCTTCATTAAAAGAAAAACTTAATAAAGGTGGAATGACTTTTTATATTGGTACAGACCCAACCGGTGATTCCCTTCACATTGGTCATTTTTCAAGCTTTTTAATTTGTAAAAGATTAAAAGATGCTGGTCATCATCCTATTTTACTTGTTGGTGGAGGAACTGGCCTTATAGGAGACCCTAAACCAGATAGTGAAAGACCGATGATTACTTATGAACAAGTAAACCACAATTTTAATTGCTTAAAGGCTCAAGCAGAAAAGCTATTTGGCTTTGAGGTGGTAAATAACTATGATTGGCTTAAGAATATTTCATTTATTGATTTTTTAAGAGATTATGGTAAATTCTTTAATGTTAATTATATGCTTCAAAAGGATATTATTGCTCGTCGTTTAGATGAAGGAATTACTTATACTGAATTTTCATATATGATTATGCAAGCAATGGATTTTTGGTATTTGAATAAGCATCGAAATGTTGAACTTCAGGTTGCAGGACAAGACCAATGGGGAAATATTACAGCTGGTATTGAGTTAATTCGTCGTAAAGAGGGTAAGGAGGCTTATGGCTTTACAATGCCTCTTTTAACTAAGAGTGATGGTACTAAATTCGGTAAAACTAATGGTAAGGCTATTTGGCTTGATATTAATAAAACCTCTGCTTACGAAATGTATCAATTCTTTATCAATTCAGAAGATACTAAGGTAATAGATTATTTGAAGTTCTTAACATTTCTTTCTAAAGAGGAAATCGAAGAACTAGATAAAAAGAACCAAGAGGCACCTCATTTAAGAGAAGCACATCAAGCTTTAGCTCGTGAAGTAATTACGTTTATTCATGGTCGTGATGCTTATGATGAGGCTGTAAAGATTTCACATGCCTTATTTAGCGGTGATATTAAAGCCTTAACTGCAAAAGAAATTGAAATGGGCTTTGGTGATTTGCCATCAATTAATTTACATGATAATTTAACTTTAGTTGACGCTTTAATTGAGGCTTCACTTGCTAAAAGTAAGCGTGAAGCACGTGAATTTATTCAAAATGGTGCTGTAAGCCTTAATGGCGATAAATGCCAAGATCTTGAGCATATTTTAAGTACGTCCGATGCAATTGAGGGTAAATTCATTGTTATCCGTCGTGGAAAGAAGCTATATGCACTAATTAAATGTTAATTGAGGGATTAATTTCCCTCTTTTTTCATATTTTAAATACTTTTCTTATAAAATTAATTGGTGAGAATTATAAAAACGATTAACTATGATATTATTAAAAATAATTTAGCCCGTCTTTCTTTAAATACCTTACTTGTTCTAAAGGATGATGCTTATGGATGTGACTTGAAAAAGGTTTTAGCTATTTCTTATCAAATGGGCTTTCGTTTTTTTTGTGTTTTAAATGCTATTGATGCAAGCTATATTGTATCTAAATATAGTGATTCATATGTTCTCATTTTAGGAAAAGAAAAAACAATATCTATAACAAAAAGAGTTTTTTTAACAGTAGAGGGTGAGTCTGATTTTTCTTTTTGTAAAAAATATAATATGCCTTTTCATTATAAGATAAAAAGTAAAATGAATCGGTTTGGTAATAAAATAGATGATAATATTGTTAAAAATGATTTGTGTATGGGAATATATGCGCATATTGGTTATTATGATAAGAATAAAATCAAACAAGAAATAAAAGCTTTTTCTAATCAAATAACTAATATTAATCATAAGCTTATTCATCTCGGAGGTTCTCATCTTAAGGGTACTTTAGATAATATATCTTTAAGAGTAGGAATGGCGATTTACGATGGTGCAATTAGTCTTTTAGGAAAAATTGTTAAGGTCTTTAAACTTAAAGCAAATGAATCCTTAGGATATAATGATTCTTATATTGCTAAAAAGGATATTTTAGTTGGCATTGTAGATGTTGGCTATAATTCGGGACTTAGTAGTTATTTGCATCACAAGATATTTATAAAAAATAATTATTATAAAATGATTGGAATTAAATGTATGGACTTTAGTTTTATTGAAATAGATGGTAAAATAAAAGTAGGAGATGAGGTTGAGCTTTTAGGACCTCATTTAAAGATCGAAGAACTTGAGAAAAAAGAGAACAAATCAAGGTACGAGCTATATGTGAATTTGAAATAGTTATATGCAGGTGAAAATATGTATTATGTTTTATTTAATCCTAAATCAGGAAATGTTAAAGAAAAAAGCTTATTAAGATTAGAAAAATATTTTAAAAAAAGAAATTTGAATTATAAGATGTTAAATTATCTTGATTATAGTTTTGAGGATATAGATGTTTTAACAGAAAAAGATTTTTTAGTTTTAGCTGGTGGTGACGGCACAATCAATCATTTTCTTTCCGAAGAAAAAAGAGATAAAATTAAAGCTAAAATATTGTTATATAAAGCTGGAAGTGGTAATGATTTTGCAAGAGAGCATAAGGGCTTTTTAGTTGATATAACAGAAGAGCTAAAAAAAGCCCCTTATTATCTTATAAACGATAACAAGCACTATTTTATTAATGGTGTTGGTATGGGCATCGACGCGGCTGTATGTGATGCAGTTAATCTTCATAAGGATGGTAGTTACTTTAAAACCGCTGTTAATATTTTTAAAACATTTAAGCCCTATGTCCTTAAAATTATAGTTGATGGAAAGGATTATATTTATAATGATGTTTTCTTTTTTGTCGCAATGAACGGAAAGTATATTGGAGGAGGAATGAAAATAGCTCCTGAGGCTAACAGAAATGATGATATTTTAGAAATATATATTATTAAAGCTAAAAGCTATAAAAAAATTATTCCTGTATTTCCGCTTATTTATTTAGGGCTTCATAAAATAGCAAGAAGTAATGTTGTTCATCTAAGAGGTAAAAATATAAAAGTTTCTTTAAGTGAAAAGCAAATGATGCAGGCTGATGGTGAGGTTGTGCATGACCTGTCAAATATTGAAATTCACTCTAATTAGCTTGGGGACCTTTTATTATTTCATTTTCATTAACATTATGTAAAACGGTAGCGTTGGCGCCGATTTTAGCATTTTTTCCAACCCGTATATTACCAAGAATTACTGCGTGACATCCGATTATGACATTGTCTTCAATGGTTGGATGTCTTTTTTCTTTAGTGTTTTTATTTGCTCCGAGTGTTACTCCGTGATAAATAGTGACGTTATTGCCAATAATGGATGTTTGACCTATTACAACACCAAAGCCATGATCAATAAAAAGATTTTTACCAATTTTAGCACCAGGATGAATTTCAATTTGATAGTGATGCTTACAAAAAGAGGTAAGTAAAAAGGCTAGAAAGAAGAAATGCATTTTATAAAAGAAATGAGCTATTTTATAAATGAATAAGGCTTTAATACCTGGATAAAATAAAATTGCAAATAAAAAATTATGATAAGCGGGGTCTCTTTCCTTAATTGATTTAAAATAATTCATAATTACACCTATAATATAGTATATGAAATTTTATTCACAATGTTAATCTCAAAAAAATAAAATTAATAATCAAAATAATGATATTATACATGAATTATATTCGATACAAAGCACACCTAATTCATTTTTTAATTTTAAAAGCAAGGTATCTTGAATTGAAATTAAAATTATTAAAAATGGCACAATACTGAATTTAGTGCAATTATATCAAAAAAATAACAACATAAAATGCAGTGATAACGTTTTCATAGAAGAAAAAATAAAATAATAGTTGAAATGAATTAATCCTTATGGTATTATAATGAAAACAAAAACAAAGAAGGAGCGGATAGCATGAAGAAAGTTTTAGTTAAAAAGTTTTTAGCTGCAGGTTTGGTTGCAACTGCAGCGTTAGGATTTACATCATGTAAAAAAGATGCCGAGGATCCTAAAGAGTACACTTATAGAACATCTACAACTGTATCTCCATCAAATTGGAATGAATTAACATATCAGGACAATAATGATACACAAATTATGAATTATTTGAAAAGTTCATTTTTCGAGTTTAATTATAAATTTGATTCAGATGGAAATGTTACTGATGGTTACACTGTTGAGTATAGTGCAGCAACTGCGCTAAGGGATGTAACAAGTACCTATGCGGGAAACAATAAATATAATGTTCCAACAACTGCAAGCAAGGGTTATGCATATGAGATAACACTAAGAAATGATTTGAAATGGAATGATGGTACAGCAATTAAGGCTGAAGATTTCGTTTATTCAATGAAAGAACAGCTTAATCCATTATTTAAAAATTTTCGAGCTGATTCATTCTATAATGGATCAACTGTAATTGCTAATGCAAAGGGCTATGCATACCAAGGAAGTAAAGGTGTATATGGTGGAGACACTGTTTATGGAACTTATTCTGAGGATCTAGATTCTAAGCTTGTTTGGCAACTTGGGCCTAAAAAGGATAACCAAGAAGGTGTTGGAAGCTTTAGAAGTAGTTTTGGTTTATCTGCAAAGTATGATCTTGCAGCAACTGTTGCAGCTTTAGCAAATTATGGTTTTGATGCAACTGTTTTAACAAATATGGAAGGAAAAACAATTGCAGAGATTAAAGCTGATGCAACAATGAAAGCACAACTTGATAAGTATGTTACTTGGTGGGAAGAAGGAAATGATGGTATTCTTGATGTTACTGTAGTTGACTATACATTCCCAGAAGTTAATTTTGAAAATGTAGGTATTTTTGCAAGTGGTGATTACAAATTAGTTGTTGTTCTTGATAAGGCTTTAAGCCTATTAAACGATGATGGATCATTATCATATAAGGCTGCTTATAATTTTGATAGCTTACCTCTTGTAAAGAAGGATTTATATGAAGCAAATAAGGTAGCACCTAGTGGTGCAAATGCACTTTGGACTTCAACATATAATTCATCAGTATCTTCATCAGCAAGCTGGGGTCCTTATACTTTGACAGCATTCCAAGCAGGAAAGAATTATGTTCTTGAAAAGAATCCTAATTGGTATGGTTATAGTGATTCAAAGTATGATGGCCAATATCAAACAAATAAAATTGAGTGTGAAACACTTGATAGTTATAATTCACAATTGATGAAGTTTAATGCTGGTAAAATTGATGATATCGGAATTGATTCTTCTGTAGCTGCAGATTATAAGAATTCTGAACAAGCAATTTTCACACCTGGTGATTTCGTACAATCATTACAATTACAATCTAATGCTGAGGCTTTAAAGAATAATCAAAGTGCCGGTATAAATAAGTATATACTATCTTATAGTGATTTCCGTAAAGCATTGTCATTATCAATTGACCGTGCAGCATATACTGCAACTTGCACAACAAGCTCAAAAGCTGGATATGGTTTATTCAACTCAATGCATTATTATGATGTTGCAAATGGATCAACAAAGGCAGATGGTGGAGTTTATAGAAATACAATTCCTGCTATGAAGACTTTACTTGATTCATATGGCGTTTCTTATGATGCATCAAATGAAGAAGATATTAAGGCTAAATATAAGACTGTAACTGGATATGATTTAGATCAAGCGAAGAAGTTATTTGAAAAGGCTTATAAAGAGGCTTTAGCAAATGGCGATATTTTAGCAACAGATAAGATTGTTCTTAAATATGGTACTTCTGCAGATACTGAAGCAGTACAAAGAATGTTTAAATTCTTTGATAATGCATTCAAAGAGGCTGTAAAAGGTACTAGTCTTGAAGGAAAGCTATCACTTGAATTTGATGCAAGTTATAGTACAAAATGGGCGGATGAATTTAAAGCTGGTTCATATGAAATTTGTGCCGGTGGTTGGACTGGTGCAGCTTGGGATCCAGGATATTTCTTACTTGCTTATCTATCTCCAGATTATATGTATTCAAAAGCATGGGATACTTCAACTGAAACAATGACATTCACTATGCCTGGTAAATATATTAAGGAAACAAGTACTACAATTAAGGGCTTAGAAGCTGGTAAAGACTTTACTTCAACAATGCCATTAATGGACTGGTATAATCTTCTTAATGGTGAATGGGGAGATGGCTTCATGGAGTCAGATGGACGTGTATTATTAATTGCAGCACTTGAAAAAGCAATTCTTGAAAAATATTACACAGTTCCAGTTGCAAATCAATTTAGTGCTTCAATGATTTCTTATAAGATTGAATATAAGTCAAGAAATTATAATACATTTATGGGTTATGGTGGAGTAAGATATATGACTTATAATTATACTGATATGGAATGGAATAATTATGTAAAGAGCCAAAATGGTTCAATTAACTATAAAGGCTAATTAATTATTTAAATTAATTGATATTACTTAGTGGGGCAGGTATAATATACTTGTTCCACTATATTGTTTTAAAAAGAAAGGAGACGATATATTATGTATATGTTTAAATATATAATGAAGAGACTAGGACTATTATTAATGACATTCGTAATTATTGAAATAATATGCTTTGTTTTAATTAAATTACTGCCAATAACAATATCCCTAGCACCTGGTCAGGATAGAGCAATATTGGAAGCTCAGCTACAAGCAAGAGGCTATTATGATCCTATTCCAGTTCAATTGATTCATTATGTTAAAAGAGTTTTTCAAGGAGATTTTGGTGTTGGTGTAAACCTTGCGGAATATAGAAATAAGCCGGTATGGGATGTGTTTATTTCAAAATTACCTCCAACAATTTTAATTAATGTATATTCCTCAATTTTTGCAATTCCTCTTGGTATTGGATTGGGAATTTTAGCAGCCTTGAAAAAGAACAAATGGCAAGATCATACCATAAGTACTTTGGTTATGCTTGTTATTTCAGTACCATCTTTTGTTACAGCCTTTATTATTCAATATTTTATGTGCTTTAAATGGGGCTGGTTTCCAATAACAATGAATCCTGGTACAAAATATTTTTCATGGTCAATGTTTAAATCAATGCTTCCCGCAGTTATTTGCTTATCATTTGGTTCAATTGCAGGATATGCTAGATTCACAAGAGCTGAATTAACAGAAGTTTTAACTAGTGAGTATATGCTTCTTGCAAGAACAAAGGGTCTAACAAAAGCTCAGGCTACAGTTCATCATGCATTAAGGAATGCGATGGTTCCAATTTTCCCATCTATCGTTGGTGAATTCATATCAGTATTAAGTGGCTCTTTGATTATTGAAAAAATATTTTCAATTCCTGGAGTTGGTGGATTATATTTAAGTGCAATTAATTCACAGGATTATGATTTTTTCATGTTACTTTCGGGATTTTATATTTTAATTGGATTAGTAGCTTCAATTGTTATTGATTTGAGTTATGGAATTATCGATCCAAGAATTAGAATGGGGGCAAAGTAAAAATGAAACCAGAAGAATATGTAATTGAAAAAGATAAGTTTGTTTTTGCTGATCCTGATAGAAAAATTTCTGATAAAGAGCTTGCAACAAAGCCTGTAGGATATTTTAAGGATGCACTTAATCGTTTTACTAAAAATAAAGCTTCTATAGTAGCCTTCTTTATCATCGTTTTCTTAATTTTATTTGCTTTGTTTGGCCCAATATTTACTAAATACACAGTATCATATAATGATGCAAGAATGAGCTATTGTCTTCCTAAAAGTAAATTATTTTCTAAAATGGGTATTTGGGATGGTACATCAAAAAAGGATACTTTACAATATGATTTTTATTTGAATTATGCAATTGGTGTAGAAACAGGACACAATGCTGTTAAAAATCAAGAATATGAAACATATACAACTTTAAATCCAGCGAAAAAAGAAGTAACACATTATGTATATCGTCTAGATTCATATTATAAATTAGGCGTTGTTTATATGGATTTAAGTGAGAGTGAATATAAGCAGATTCAAGCTTATCAAAATGAAACTAAAAAACAAGTTATTTATCCAATGACTGATGAAGAATTAAGACCTCAAAACATTAAAGATGAAAATAATGCTAATTATTGGTTTAAGACTAAGGATGTTTCAGGAAATTCAGCACCAGTATTAGATTCTAATGGAAACTATATTAATATTTATTTAAAAAATTATGCTGATGATGATTATAATAGTTTAAGAATTAGTGGTGATGATGGTACTTATGCCTATGCAACTAAAAATCAAACTGGCTATAGTGTTAGAATAAGCTACTATGATTACTATGTATATTATCATTCATATGTTTTAAAGGATGGTATAACAGAACCTTCTTTCTTATTTGGTTCAACTCATTCAGGACAAGATATTTTCACTTGTTTAGCTCATGGTGCAAGATTTAGCTTCTTACTTGCTATTTGTATTTCCGTTGTTAACCTTTTTGTAGGTGCTATTTATGGTGCAATCGAAGGATATTATGGAGGAAAGATTGACTTAATAATGGAACGTATTGTAGAAATTCTAAGTGCAGTTCCATTTATGGTAGTAATTACACTATTGAAATATCATATGGGAACATCAAGTCAGGTTCTTGTATTGTTTATTGCATTCTTTTTAACCGGATGGATTGGTATGGCAAGTAGAACGCGTATGCAGTTTTATCGTTTTAAAAATCAAGAATATGTTTTAGCAGCACGAACTTTAGGAGCAAGTGATGCAAGAATTATGTTCAAGCATATATTTACAAATGCTATTGGTACTCTTATTACTAGCTGTGTATTAATTATTCCAAGTACAATTTTCTCAGAAACAAGTCTTAGTTATTTAGGAATTATTAATTTGAATACAGGTAATTTAACTAGTATTGGTACCTTACTTGCAAATGCTCAACCATACTTGTCTTCATATCCATATATGATTGTTTTCCCAGCTGTATTTATTTGTTTATTGATGCTAAGCTTTAATTTATTTGGTAATGGCTTAAGAGATGCATTTAATCCATCACTTAGAGGATCGGAGGAATAAAATTATGAATAAGAAAATTGAAGTTAATAATTTACAAATTTCCTTCCGTACCCAAAATGGTAGCGTAAAGGCTGTTAGAAATATATCATTTGATTTGAATGAAGGTGAAACACTTGCCATTGTAGGTGAATCAGGCTCAGGTAAATCAGTAACCAGTAAAGCTATTATTGGTATTTTAGCACCTAATGCTAGTGTCGATGGTGGAGAAATTATTTACGATGGTCATGATTTGCTTAAAATAAGTGAAGAGGATTTCCACAAGATTAGAGGTAACAAAATCTCAATGATTTTCCAAGATCCTATGTCTAGTTTAAATCCAATTATGAGAGTTGGTCGTCAATTAACGGAAGCGATGATTTATAATGCTAAGTCAACAGCTAAAAGTTCACGAAAATCTTTTAATAAAACACTACAGTATTTAAATGAAAACTTAAATAAGGTCTTTTCTTCACCTGAAGAGATTGAACAAAATAATAAGATGTGTAAAACGTTTGATGGTTTTTGTATTGAATCGACTCGAATTGAATTAGCATATAACAATGCATGTTCAAATTTGCTTGGCCTTGTTACAAGTATTGATGGCTATTTATTTTTAATCGATAAGAAACAACCAATTAATATTATTAAAAGCTTAAAGGCAATAAAAAAACAGTTAAAGGGAACAAAAAATGAATTTTTAGTTTCTGAAGAAAAAATTGATGAGTATTCATTAGCTATTGATTCATTATGTGAAACTTATACTGAACATGATGATTATGCTGCTGTTATTGACTTGATGACAAATATTAAGGAATATTTAGAGAAGGTTGAAAATGCAACAAAGCCTAATTTCTTTACGCTAGGATATTATCGCTATAAAAATAAAGAAAGTGATATTTCTAGCTATTCAATTGAAGAATTGAATAAAATGACGCGTAAGTACATCGATGATGATTTCATGCTACATTTTCTTGAAAAAACAGCTAAAGCTATGGAATATAGTAATGCAAATGCTCTTGAATTAAAGAAAAATGCTTTAGAAAAGGCTAAATCATTCTTGACGCTTGTTAGTGGAGATTTAACAAACAAAAAAGAAATTTTTGAAGCTGATATTGAACTATATCAAAGCGTTTATGCGGCTATCGATAAGCTTGAGCTTGTGAAGGATAGTGCACAATATTCCTTTAGAGATGCAAGTAAATCTTTACTACATCGATATTATGAAGCACTTATAACTAATCCTAAAAATGAGAAGAAGCATGAGCGTCAATTAGCTAAATATAATAAACTTGTCGAAAATGGAAAAAAGCCTACTTGGAAAGTTACACCAGCTATGCTTGTTGATTTAAAGCTTGCACAAGAAAATATTATAAATTTAGTTAAACGTTTAATTGAAAGCCTTGAAAATGATTTTACTCGTGCTAAGAAAAATTATAATGAGGTTGCGATTGCCTTAGTTGATGAATTTAAGGCTGAGGCTGCTAAGGTTGTATATAAAGTTACTAAGAAAATGGCCAAAGCACAAGCAATTAAACTTCTTGAGGAAGTTGGTATATCTGAACCAGCTATACGTTATAAGCAGTATCCATTTGAGTTTTCAGGAGGAATGAGACAAAGAATTGTTATTGCAATCGCTCTTGCTTCAAATCCAGATGTACTTATTTGTGATGAGCCAACAACTGCTTTGGATGTTACTATTCAATCACAAATTTTGGAGTTAATTAACAAACTAAAAGTGGAAAGAAAATTATCAATTATATTTATTACTCACGATTTAGGTGTTGTTGCCAATATGGCTGACCGAATTGCTGTAATGTATGCTGGAAAAATTGTTGAGTATGGTACAGCGGATGATATTTTCTATGATCCTAGACACCCATATACATGGGCATTATTAAGTAGTATGCCAGACCTTGATACAAAAGAAAAGCTTGAGGCGATTCCTGGCACACCACCTAATATGATTTATCCTCCTAAGGGTGATGCATTTGCAGAACGTAATAAATATGCTCTTGATATTGATTTTGAAGTTGAACCACCTTTATTTGAGGTTTCTAGTACTCATTATGCAGCAACGTGGTTGTTACATCCAAATGCACCGAAGGTTAATCCACCAAAAATTATTACAGATCGTATTGAACGTATGAAAGGAGCTCATCATGAATAATGAAAATAAAAAAGTATTATTAAAAGTAGAGCACCTTGAGCAATACTTTAAGCTTGGTAAAAAAACGCTTAAGGCTGTTGATGACGTTAATTTTGAAATATATGAGGGTGAAGTGTTTGGTTTGGTTGGTGAGTCTGGCTGTGGAAAAACAACAACTGGACGTTCAATCATTAAACTTTACGATATTACGGGAGGATCAATTTATTTTGATGGCTCTCGTATAGCAGCTGGTATTAATGAATATAAAGAAGCTATTGCAAATGCAAAAAATGAATATCGTAAAATCGCAAAAGACATAAATCAACAATTAAAAACAGCTTCAGAGGATGAAAAAGTATCATTATCTAATAAATTAGCTGATGCTAAAAGTAAGTGTGATGATGTTGTAGCAAAGAATGTTGAGGAAATTAAAAAGGCTAAATACGATCATAAAAATTGTGATAAGGAATTTGCTGCCCATCAGGTTGAACTTGTCAAAGAAAAATATGCTCCTTCGCTTGAAAACCTTGATTCTAAATCAGATGAAGAAAAGGCAGAAATTATGGAAAAATATAATGAAGAAATACGTCTTGCTAAAAAGGACCGTATTATGAATAAAATGCAAATGATTTTCCAAGATCCAATTGCTTCTCTTGATCCTCGTATGACTGTTCATGACATTATCGCTGAAGGACTTGTTGTTAGAGGTATTAGGGATAAGAAATTTATTGATAAAGAGGTATATCGTGTTCTAGAACTAGTAGGTTTAGTGCCTGAACACGCATCTCGTTATCCTCATGAATTTTCAGGTGGGCAACGTCAACGTATTGGTATAGCTCGTGCTATAATTTTAAATCCGCAACTTATTATTGCAGATGAACCGATTTCTGCTCTTGACGTATCTATTCAAGCACAGGTTATCAATCTTTTAAATGAATTAAGAGATAAAATGGGCTTAACGACTTTGTTTATTGCTCATGACCTTTCAGTTGTTAAATATTTTTCAGATCGAATTGCAGTAATGTATTATGGAAAGATTGTTGAAATGGCATCTAGTGATGAGTTATTTAAAAATCCATTACATCCATACACTAAGTCATTATTATCGGCTATTCCACTTCCCGATCCTCATTATGAAAAGAAACGTAAGAGAATCATTTATAATCCGTTGATTGATCATGATTATTCAATTGATAAGCCTCAAATGCGAGAAATTAAACCAGGACATTTAATTTATTGTAATGAAACTGAGTTTGAACTATACAAAAAAAATTTGAATGATTAAATAGGTGTTAGCATGAAAAAGTTTTTTGATTATTTTATTCCTACTATAATAGGATTAATGTTTGTTATATTAATATGCTGTTTGAAAAATGTATTCAAGCTTGAAACATCAAAAGAAGTTTTTCATGTCTTAGTAGATGCCTTTTTTGCTGTTGGATGTGTTATTTTTTGCTTGGGAGCTATTGCCTATTCAGCCAATAAAGGTGCCTTTACAATGCTAGGATATAGCATGAAAAGATTTATTTCTTTATTTTCTAAAAAAATGGATAGTTCTATTTCAAGGTCATATGCGGAATATCGAACTCAAAAGTTAGACAATCCTAAACCTGTTTTACATTTAATTATTGTTGGTACAGTTTATATTGCAATTTCTTTAGTACTGTTGATATTTTATTATAAATAAAAAGTGAGCCTTTGTGTTGGCTTCCTTTTTATGGGTGAAAAAGAAAATGGAGATGATTTATATGAATAGAAATTATATTAAGGAACATCCTAAAGCTAGAAAAACACTTAGAATTATAGGCTTTATTGTTTTGCCGGTAGGACTTGCTTTAATGATTATTGCCGATATTTTCTTTTTTATGGGTGATACGTCATTATTTTTCTTGAATTTTATTGGTGCGCCTTTTATTTTTATTGGTGCAGTTTGTCTTATGTATGGTTTTATGAAAACTGTTTCAAGTTATGTTGCAGGTGAGACTACTCCCGTTATAAGTGGAAGTGCTAACTATATTTATGAAGGAATCAAAAATGTTGATAAAAAGGTTTGCCCTAACTGCAATGAACTAAATGATAGTAACTCACATTTTTGTAAGAAATGTGGCACTTCATTAGATGCTAAATGTCCTAATTGTGGTGAAATTGTTAGTGCTGAAGATACATTTTGCAAAAATTGTGGTAAAAAGCTTAAATAAGATTTAAAATAATAGGAGCTTTAAAACTCTTATTATTTTTTTCTTGAAAGTATAAATCATACATTATATAATAAAACTACGAGGTGGTATTTAATGATTACAGTTTATACAACAAATAGCTGCTCTTCCTGTAAGAAGGCAATTAAATGGTTAAATGACCATCAAATTAAATTCACTGAAAAAAATCTATTTACAGAACCAATTACTAGGCAAGATATTAAAATAATGCTTGAAAATACTGAAAATGGGTTTGAGGATATTATATCAACGAGGTCTAAGGCATTCCAAAATTTGAATGTTAGTATTGATGATATGACATATAATGAGCTTGTTGATTTTATTATTAATAATCCGAGCGTTTTAAGAAGACCAATTATTGTTGATGATAGAAAAATGCAAATTGGCTATAATGATGATGAAATAAGAGCTTTTATTCCGGCTGAGCTTAGGAAGATTCTTCCTTGTGAATGTGGCGATTGTGATTATAAGCGTTTAGTTCAAGAATATTTACAGAAGAATGCAATAAAAGGCGATTAAAATTGATCGCCTTTTTTAAATGAAAAAGGAATTAGAAAAATCTAATTCACTAAATAAGACCTGCTTCTTTAAAACAACGCTGTGATTTTGAAATAGCCTCCTTATGAGTAATCTTGTGATTATCTAAGAATGTGTTAAAGATAGCCTCACCCTTTATTTTATCTATAACTTCATATTCAATTTCATAATCTGTAATTTTACCGTAGGTTGATTTGTCAAAAAATAATTTTCCCCCTTCATAAGGAAATGATACTCTTTCTGTTTTTAGGGTAGCTACATTAGATAAGAAAGAAGAGGTATTTGCATATTTGCCATCCATTCCGTTTTTAATCATTTCTTTTCCCTCATTTGTAGTTAAAAAATAATGATTTTCAACATTGTCATTATTTTCATTTTTGGTTTTAACAGTAATTTTATATTGCTCACCCTTTTGTCTTATTCGGCACATGATGTGCTTTTTTCTAAGCTCAAGGTCTTTTGTATCAAAGTAATAATTAATTTGTTCTTTAATATCTTGAGGCTTAATATTAAATTCTTTTAAAAGACTTTCATATTGTTCCTTATTTATTAAACATTTAAATTCGATTTCAAGACTGGTACGATCAGACATATTATCTCCTCATTTCTATAGTTAAATTATCTATTATTTGTGGCAAAAAAGCAAGGATTATGCTAAAATAAAATCAATAAGGATGGATTTTATATGAGCTATGCAATTGTAACTAAAGAAGATGAAAAAAGCTATAAGATTAGAGATTTCTTAATTGATAAAATTAAGGATGAGTATGATGAGACAAAACCAACTAAAGTAATTACGGTAGGAGGAGATGGTACTTTTTTAAAAGCGGTGCATATGTTTGAGAAAAATATAGATAACATTGTCTTTTTTATTTATAATACAGGACATCTTGGTTATTTTTCAAATTATGATGATGATTCGCTTAACGCGTTGATTGAACAGGTTAATAGTAATGAGTATAAGGTATCACAATATTCGATGCTTGACTATAAAATTAATACCTCTGATGGTATAATTGAAGGAAGAGCACTCAACGAGGTGACAATTATTAACCCAACAAGAACCTTAATGCTTGATGTTTTTATGGATAATGTTTTATTAGAGCATTTTAGAGGAACAGGTGTTTGCATTTCAACTCCTGCCGGATCTACGGCTTATAATAAGTCTCTTGGTGGAGCAGTAATTGACGCTTCCCTTGATGCATTTCAGGTAACGGAAATAGCATCGATTAATTCTAAAATTTTCCACACTCTATCATCTCCTCTTGTTTTATCTAAGCGTCATGAGGTTGAATTTAAATCAGAAGGAAATTCTACAATTTGGATTACTGTTGATTCAAAGAGTATTAACATTAACAATTTTAATTCAATTGCTATAACCCTATCAGATAAAAAAATAAGTTATGCTAAAAATGGCATAACCTTAATTAAGCGTTTAATTAAAAACTTTATCTAGGACGTTTGCTTATAATTTTATCAATTATCTCAAAGCTTAATGCTTCATCACTATCTAAGAAGCAATCTCTTTGGGATTTTTCTTCAATTAAATCCAGAGGATTGCCCGTTTTTTCGGCCAATATTTTATAAAGCTTGTCTTTGATTTTGGTCAATCTTTGGGCATAAATTTTAACATCAAGCTCAGTACCATTAAAGCCACCGCTAGGCTGATGAATCATTATTTCACTATTTGCAAGTGCATAACGCATTCTTTTTTCACCACATGCAAGAATTACTGCGGCCATTGACATAGCACACCCAAGACAAATTGTTTCAACGGGAGAGGCGATAAAGCTCATAGTATCAATGATTTGCATTCCTGATGTTACACTTCCACCTCCGGAATTAATATAAAGACTTATTTTATCATGACAGATAGAATCAAGATATAAAAGTGATGCAACAATAATTGAGGCACTATCATCGTTAATTTCACCACTTAGCATAATGATTCTATCATTTAAAAGACGAGAGAAGATATCATATCCTCTTTCATTTTTTTGGTCAACTACATAGGGAATATAATTCATATAATCATCCTTTCATAATTATTATAAACAACATGCATGGCACATTTTGTAATATTTAAGAATTAAATAATTTGATTAATAAGCAATCTATTTAAAGAGTGCAAATTTTTGTAAATGATTCTTGACTTTTTTAGATAATACTAGTTGATAATTTTTAAAAAAGTGGTAGAATATTAATGATGAAAATCAAATATTTTTAGGAGGATTTAATTAATATGGTTAAAGTTGCTATTAATGGTTTTGGACGTATTGGACGTCTAGCTTTCAGACAAATGTTTGGTGCTGAAGGTTATGAAGTTGTTGCAATCAACGACTTAACAAGCCCAAAAATGTTAGCTCACTTATTAAAGTATGATACAGCTCAAGGAAGATATGTTGAGATGGGTCATGAAAATGATGTTACTGCTGATGATGAAGCAGGTACAATTACTGTAAAAGGTAAGACAATCAAGATTTATGCTGAAAAGGATGCAATTAACTGCCCTTGGAAGGCTCTAGATGTAGACGTAGTTCTTGAATGTACTGGTTTCTATACAGATGTTGCTGATGCAAATAAGCACATTTTAGCAGGTGCTAAGAAGGTTGTTATTTCTGCCCCAGCTGCTTGCAAGAAGGACCCTGAGCATTTTGCAATGCCTAAGACTGTTGTTTATAATGTAAACCACAACATCTTAGCTGATGGAGATAAGATTATTTCTGCTGCATCTTGTACAACTAACTGCTTAGCTCCTATGGCTAAAGCTTTAAATGACTATGCACCTATTCAAAGTGGTATTATGACTACTATTCATGCTTACACAGGAGATCAAATGATTCTTGATGGTCCTCAACGTAAGGGTGATTTAAGAAGAAGCCGTGCTGGTGCTTGCAACATCGTTCCAAACTCAACAGGTGCTGCTAAAGCAATCGGCCTAGTTATTCCTGAATTAAAGGGTAAGCTAATTGGTGCTGCTCAACGTGTTCCAGTTCCTACTGGTTCAACTACTATTTTAGTAGCTGTTGTTAAGGGTAAGGATATTACTGTTGATAGCGTTAATGCTGCTATGAAGGCTGCTTCTGATCCTGAAACTTTCGGTTATAATGTTGACCAAATCGTTTCTTCAGATGTTATCGGTATGACTTATGGTTCATTATTCGATTCAACTCAAACTATGGTATCTAAGATTGATGAAGATACTTACCAAGTTGAGGTTGTTTCTTGGTACGATAATGAAAATTCATACACTAGCCAAATGGTTAGAACAATTAAGTACTTTGCTGAAAACGTTAAGTAAGATTAAATTCAAACTAAGGATAGGATACCTTCGGGTGTCCTATTTTTTTAAATATAGGTGATAAAATGGATACTTTAAATTTTTTTCTTCATGATAATGAATTTCCTAATAATGGTTATACTCATAAAAGACAAGTCGCAAGAGCGTTTGTTATTAATGAAGAAAATGAAATTGCAATTTTACATATTAAAGGTGATGATATGTTTGGTCATCGTGATTATTACGAAACCTCCGGTGGAGGAGTCGATGCAGGTGAAACTAAAGAAGAAGCGGTTTTAAGAGAGCTTGATGAAGAAATCGGCTTTCAATGTGAAATTATAAAATATTTAGGCTGCGTTTATGATGAGTATAATTTGATTAATCGTCAAAATGAAAATCATTATTTTTTATGTAAAACTATAAATAAAACGCATATTCATCATGTATCAGAAGGTGACTCTTTAATTTCAGAGATTTGCTGGATAAAACCTCTTGAGCTTTTAAACCTTTATCCTAAAATGCAGGATACGCCTATTGCAAGACTTGTTGCTAAAAGAGAATATCCTTTTGCTAAATTAGTTTTTGATATTTTAAAATAGTAATTGATTCACATATTTTTTATCTTTTCATAAAATATTTATGGGGTGAAAAAGTGTATCAAAATTATGGCTTTGAGAAGTTTATTAATCGGGATAGTTTAAGAGATACGATTAAGCATGTGGTTGAAAAAGGTGACACATTATATGAAATTGCTAAAAAATATAATGTGAGTGTAGCGGATATAGTATCTTTAAATAATTTAGCATCATCAATGATTTATCCTAATCAAATTCTTTTTATTCCACATAAAACTAAAACAGAAGAGTGTAAAAAAATAACACTTAGGGAATATTTAATTAAGAATGGCTATGATACAACTGGTTATTTAGAGGAGGTCCTTAATATTGAGGTGGTTGACACTAAAACATTAGAACCAACCAATAATCGGTATACAATTGTGGATACTGATTCTTTGGATTCTATTATGTCAAGAACAGGACTTACACCATATGAGCTATTAAATCTTAATAAGGGTAAATGGCTATGCCCAGGCGAAACAATTATTATTAAATAGCTGGCTAAATATAGCCATTTTTTTATTTTTAACTTGCATATATTATCAAATATAAATATAATAAATTGAAACTAATTTTTTAAATAAATGCTATAATAAAGTATAGGTGATAATATGAAAGAAGTAAAGGTAATTGGTGCTGGTCTTGCGGGGTGTGAGGCAGCATCCTATTTGGCAAAAAAAGGTTATAAGGTAAAGCTTTATGAAATGCGTCCTAAGAAAATGACGCCAGCTCATAAAACAGAGAAATTTGGTGAGCTTGTTTGCTCGAATTCTTTAAGAGCTGACTCACTTGAAAATGCTGTTGGTATTTTAAAGCGTGAAATGGAAATGCTTGATTCTTTAATTATTAGACAAGCTCGTCTTCATAAGGTAGAAGCTGGAGGAGCACTTGCCGTTGATAGAGAGGGGTTTTCACAGGGGGTAACGGATGAGATTAAGTCAAATCCTAATATTGAAATAATCTATGATGAGGTTACTTCAATTAATCCTGATGAGCCAACCATTATTGCTACAGGTCCACTTACAGCTGATGAGCTTGCAAATAATATTATTAAAATGTTTGAAAGCGATAATTTCCATTTTTATGACGCGGCTGCACCGATTGTTTTAGCTGATACACTTGATTATAATAAGGTATATTTAAAATCAAGATATGATAAGGGTGAAGCATCTTATCTTAACTGTCCGATGACAAAAGAAGAGTTTGATGCTTTCTATACGGAGCTTATAAATGCTGAAGGTGTTGTTCCTCACGATTTTGAGGATATTCCAACTGAATCATCTCATAAAGATGAGGTTAAGGTCTTTGAAGGATGTATGCCAGTTGAGATTATGGCTAAAAGAGGTCCTCAAACCTTATTATTTGGGCCTTTAAAGCCGGTAGGTCTTGAAACACCTCAGGGAGTAAGACCTTATGCCGTTGTTCAGCTTCGTCAGGATGATGCGGCTAAGACAATGTATAATTTAGTTGGCTTTCAAACACATCTTAAATGGCCTGAGCAAAAACGTGTATTTAGTATGATACCAGGCCTTGAGCATGCAACATTTACTAAATATGGAGTAATGCATCGTAATTCATTTATTAATGCCCCTCGTATTTTAAATCCAACCTATCAAACTAAAAAATATCCTAACATTTTTATAGCTGGTCAGCTTTCTGGTGTTGAGGGTTATGTAGAATCAGCTGCCTCAGGAATTGTAGCAGGAATTAATATGGATAGATATTTAAAAGAAAAGCCTCTTCATGAGTTTTCACGTAAAACTGCTATCGGAGCGATGGCTTATTATATTTGTAATGCTAATCCAAATGGCTTTGAGCCAATGAATGCTAATTTTGGAATTATGGCTGATTTAGAGTTTAAGCATAAGAAAAAAGAGCGTAAGGCTTTATATGGTAAAGTAGCACTTGAACAAATGGAAAAGGAGGTAGAAAAGTTAAATGACTGATGATGAAGCTTTAATGAACTTTGTTGATTATTTATCTTCGGTAAGAAATTACAGTGAAAATACAGTTATAAGCTATAAAACAGATATTTTAGAATTTAGTGATTTTATTAAAAAAAAGAAGATGGCGCCTTCTTTAACAAGAATTATGAATCCCCTTCCTGCGAAAAATTATTTAATTTATATGAATTCTTTAAAGTATTCAGCTACAACCATTAATAGACATTTATCTTCTTTAAGAACGTTTTATGATTTTTTAATGAAACGTCATGTTGTTGAAAAAAATTTCTTTGAAGAAATTGCTTCAATCAAAAAGCCTAAAAGATTACCAGAAATTTTAAAAAATAAAGAAATTATGGACATGATGAATTCGATTGATCAAAAAACACCCATGGGTCTTAGGAATTATTTAATTGTATCAATTCTTTATGGTTGTGGACTACGTGTTTCGGAAATGTGTGCTTTAGAAATTAGTAATTTAGATTTTTCTAACGAAACAATTCATATTCATGGTAAGGGTGATAAGGATAGAATTGTAATAATGTATGATGAGCTTAAGGAAAAATTACTTAAATATATTTCTTTTGAAAGAATAGAACTTTTAAAAAAAGGCGATAATATAGAGAGCCGTTATTTATTTATTAATAATCATGGTGGTAATTTAACACCACGAGGGGTAAGGGTTATTCTTAATACAATAATTGATAAAATGGGTGAAACCTATAAAATTACACCTCATATGCTAAGACATAGCTTTGCAACCGCTTTGCTTGATAATGGTGCAGATTTAAGAAGTGTGCAGGAGCTTCTTGGACATAGTAATTTATCGACAACCCAAATATATACGCATGTAAGTGTGGAAAAAATGAAAAGTGAATATATGGCTGCTCATCCACGTGCAAAAAAACAATCATAAAAAACTTTGCAATTTATTTAATCTATGTTATAATATTTTGCGTATATCCCAAGAAAGGATGATTCTAAATGAAAAAGATATTAACATTAGCTGCAGGAGCTTTACTTGTTGTAGGTATGGCATCTTGCTCAAATAAAAATAATACAAGTGGGGTTGATAATACCGCTTTAAAAACTACTCTTGCTAAAGAATGGGTTTTAAAGGATGGCTATAATGATGATGGCTCACCAAATGTCGATAAGGTATATGGTGCAGATATTATTAACAAAAATAATGAAGAAGTAACAGGTGCTCATTTTACTTTAAGACTTCCTAGTGCTGAAAGCTATGATTCCATGGTTCGTACACATTTAGTTGAACTTTCAAAGGCTCAAACGGCAACTGGTCATATTTCAAGTAATTATGGTGTTATGAGTTCAGCTATTTTAAGCTTTAAAACGCAAATTTCAGCTGCTATTACAGATGAGGTAAAGACATCAATTACTTCTAAAATATCATCATTTGAGGCTGTAGTTCAAGAGAATTATTCATCTTCTCTTGATGTGAAAGAAAAAGAAGAAAACCAAGCTTTCTATGCTGCTTATATTCCTGCATTATTTAGTTACTATAGTGGAAAAGAAGATAGTACTCTTCAACTTTTAAGCTTTGTATTTATTCCCGTTAAATCAGAAATTTTAACTGCTACAGTATCTGGTGATACTAAAACATATAGTAGTGATTTTTATAATAAAACAAAAGAATTACAATATAACTGGACTACATCAGGTAGTGTTATTGTAGATAAAAAATAATTAATTGACAACGGATATCCGTTGTCTTTTAAGCTTTAAAGGAGTTAATTATGCTAATAATTGAAAATGATTTTTTAAAAATAGAGCTAAATAAGCATGGTGCATACTTAAAAAGTATTTTTGATAAAAGAAAAAATAAAGAATTATTATATCAGCCAGATGGAAGGTCATGGAGTGGTCAGGATGTTGTTATATTTCCAGTAATCGCAGCGTTAAAAAATCATAGATATAAGGTTGATGGTAAATCATATTCACTAAAAAATCATGGACTAATTAGATATAATGATGTTTATCTTGTAAATCAAACTGAAGAAGAAATTACACTTGGGTTTGATGATAATGAAGAAACACTAATCCTTTATCCGTTTAAATTTCATTTTGAGGTAACCTATAAACTTGAGAATGATAAAATTTCTATTAAATATCATGTTATAAATAAAAATGATAAAACAATGTATTTTTCAGTTGGCGGTCATCCTGCGTTAGGTGTTAATTTGATAAATGGCGAATTTGAAAATGTTGCAATTGAAGTAGATGGAGTATTTCATAAGCAATATTTATTAAATGAAGAAGGAATTCAGATTGTAGGAGAGCGTAATATAAATATTAGTGGCTATAAGAAACTTTCAAAAGAAGAAATTACAGCATATCATACGCTTATTTATGATGCTAGAAATGTTAAGTCAATAAAGCTTAATATAAATGATAATTGTTTTATATTCGATGTTTTGAATGCTCCAGTTGTAGCAATCTGGTCAATGGAGGAAACTGGTAATTTTATTTGTGTAGAGCCCTGGTGGGGACTTCCTGATTATGATATACCAGAAGAAGAAATTAGTAAAAAGAAGGAGATTATTGAATTAGACCCTCAAAATAAATTTGAAACAGGCTATTCAATTACGGTGCTTAAATGAAAATATTAGTTACAGCCTTTGAAGAATTTGGTAATGTTAAAGGCAATTCTAGCTTAGAGGTATTAAAAAGATTAGATATAAAAGATAAAATTATTCTTCCAGTTTCTTATAAAAGAGCCAAAGAAGAACTAGTAAAAGCTGTTTCAAATATAAAACCTGATTTTGTATTATGCCTAGGTCAAGCCGGCAAAGAAAGTAAAATAAGGATAGAAATGCTAGGAATAAATTATACTAGGGGATCTATTCCTGATAATGATGGAATATTATTTGATCGAGGCTTTGTTAAAGAAGGGGGGCCTTTAGCTTTAAGGTGTAATTTAAATATTGAAGATATTGTAGCTAAGCTTAATAAAATAATTCCTTGTTATTTATCTTTAAGTGCTGGTGCGTATATTTGTAATACAACATATTACACTGCCCTAGATTTAATGAAAGGTAATGCATTATTTATTCATTTTCCATATTATGATGGACAGGTATTAAACGAGCCTTCAATGGATATTGATAAGATGGCTCAAGGAGTTAAGCTTGTTATAGATGATATTTTAAATAAGTAATTAAAACTTGTTCTATGATAAAATATAGGACAAGTTTTTTATATGAAAAATATAAATATAATTTCTAGTAAAATATAGAAAATAATGGTAAAATAAAATTATAAATTAGGGGATACGGACATTTTTTTAGTTGATATTTACAGCTGGACAAGTTGCTTCAAGAGGTGAAAAAACTTGATGTTCAGGTTAAAGTTGGATATTATGGAAATGTTAACATCGGTGTTATAAGAACAAATGGAGATATGGTAACAATATTACCAATGAATATTCAAAAAACTTGGAAAGTAAATATTATAGATGAACGTAAAAAATAGAATTACTACTGCTATTAATCATTTAAATAATAATGTGATTTCTGTTAATAGACTTCACACAAAAACTTAATCAAATAATGAAAGGAGATAATTAAAATGGAGAAATATTCAAAAAAAGCAGAAAGCTTTATTAATAACTATGTTCTATCAAAATTAGGCTATGATTCAATTTCTGATGATAATATTGTAGAAATTGTTGATTATATTATCGATAATTATGAGGTTCCACTTGCTCAAGCAAAAGAAGCTGGTGAAAAAATTGATGAAGAAATGCTAGAATTAGCTTCATCAGTAGTAACAGAAATAACTTCTAGAACTGATTGGTAATGCATAATTATATATTTTGAAAATAGTAATAATGTTGAGGCTTGATGATATGATAAATGATTTATCATTATGTTTAAAGCCAGTAATTAAATACATACAAGAAGAGTTAATGGCAAAACTTTATGAAACAAAAGAAAATGAAAAATCACAAATGATTGTTCATAGAGATCATGTTAATGGTGTTTTGCAAAAAGATAATAAGAAAGCAGTTCATAAACAAAATATAAAATTTGCGTTTAACAAAGAAAATTTTTTTAGGAATCATTTCGGCTGTTATTGTAGAGGTGGTTGCTTGGGGAATTATAGAATTAATAAAATTTTTATTTGGATAGGAGGCCACTTATAATGACAAAAAATAAAAATAATGAAGTGACTATTAGAAGTTCAGCAGCTGAATATCTTAATTATGTTGCATCAGTTCGTGAAGAAATACATAATGTTGAAGTTAGATACGAAGATGGAAAAAATTACAATACCAATCATTATAATTTGCAAATGATTATTGCTGTTGGATTTAAAGTGAACTCTGAAGCTTTAGAGCAGTGATAAAGTCTGCAAATATCTTTAACAAAAAATGTTTTATTAGAATATGTTTTACAAGCATGAAATCGAGTATTTAAATTGAAAGAGACATATTGAATTTTTTTTGATATAATAGTCATGTGTTTTAAATCTTTTTTTTGCTTATTTCTTCAATCACATTATACAGGATTTAAAACACTTTTTGTTTATTAAATCAAGATATGGTTAATGGTCTCACATGTATTGTACACTAACAAAATGGAATTTAAAATTTATGATTTTTTCTAGTTAAATTTATTTGATTATGATATAATGAAGTCGTGAGTTAGTCGTGAGTTAGTCGTGAGTTAAAAATGAATTTTAAATGAGGTGATTTTATGGCTATACCTGTTTCTATAAATACTCTTCTTGAGGGTAACACTGTTGAATGGGCAAGAATTGAATTTAAAAAGAATTGGAATCCTGAAACAACTTTAAAGACAATCAGTGCTTTTGCAAATGATATAGATAATTGGGGAGGAGGGTATATTGTTATTGGGATTGAAGAAGATAATGGTAATATTAAAAGACCAATTGTTGGATTAAATATTCATGAAATTGATGGGATTCAAAAAGAAATTTTAAAATATTGCAATTTTCTAAGACCAATATATATTCCAATTACAGAGCCTGTTATTTATGAAAATGCAAATTTATTATTAGTTTGGTGCCCTGGCGGTTATGATAGACCATATCAGTGTCCAAAACAACCAAATAATAGAAATTCTGAGAAAATATATTATATTAGAAAATTATCTAGTACTATAGAGGCTTCAATACTTGATGTTAATGAATTAATTTCTCTTTCACATAATGTACCGTTTGATGATCGTGTAAATTTGAAGTCAAATATTACAGATTTAAAATATCCATTAATAAGAAATTATTTAGAAAATATTGGTAGTAATTTAATAAATAGAATCGATAACATGAGCGTTGTAGATTTATCAAAAGATTTAAGAATTGCTGATGGACCAAGTGAATTTTTTAAACCTTTGAACGTTGGATTGTTATTTTTTAACGAAAAGCCGGAAAACTTTTTCCCATATAGTAGAATAGAAGTGGTTAATATTCCGGATTTGACTGGTCAAGGAATGGAAGAAAGAATATTTTCAGGACCTTTAGATGAGCAACTAAAAAATGCATTGTCATATTTAAAAAATAATATCATTGCTGAAAAAGTATATAAAATTTCTGGTCAAGCTGAGGCTGTAAGAGTTAAAAATTATAGCTATGATGCATTAGAAGAATTTGTTTCAAATGCGGTTTATCATAAGTCCTATCAAATACCAGAGCCTATTACAATTAGGATAGAAAAAGATAAAATTGAAATTACTAGTTTACCTGGACCAGACAGATCTATTTCTGATGATGATATTAAAAGTTTTAATATGAGATCAAGAAGATATAGAAATAGAAGAATAGGTGATTTTTTAAAAGAATTACATTTGATTGAGGGAAGAAATACAGGTATACCTACAGCAATAAAATCAATAAAAGAAAATAATTCACCAATGCCAATTTTTCTTACGGATGTGGATAGAAGTTTTTTTTCTGTAATTTTGCCTATTAATAAAGCATTTTTTTCAAGTGAGGATAATTATATATCTAAAAGAAGAAATAAAGAAGAAATAAAAAATGAAATATTAGATAGTTTGAAAAAGGAATCTTTATCAGCGAGTTCTTTATATTTAAAAATGGGATATAAAGGTAATATATCTAAAACGTTTAGAAGTTGTATTATAGAATTAATTGAAGAAGGAAGGATTGAATTTAAGGAAAAAGATAAAAATTCTTCTTCAAATGCTTTAATTTTAAAAAAATAAGATTGAATTTTTGGAAATTTATTTAGTTTGATTTTTAAACGTTCTGGTGATTTTACTGTCACATACCTTCCAAATTGCTTTAAATAATTTATTTTTATCACAATCAAAAATGAATATTACAGTTACAACTAATGAAATTGCTAATGGTATAGGTGTTTCAAGAACAACAATAATTTGACATTTAAAATATATGGATGACATAAAATATATTTTTTAAAGTAAGAATGGCTATTGTAAAAATATTAAAAAATAGAATCGATTTTTACTGCTTAGGTTAACACTTAAGCATTTTTTTGTAAAATTGATATAAATTCTGGTATACTGTAATAAATGTGGTTGATAAATGCAGAATGTATTCTTAACTAATTACACGGATAAAACATTTTTAGATAAAATTAAAGAATCATTTAATAAATGTAATACTTTTTCATTATCAGTAAGCTTTATTAAAAAAGCAGGGCTTATATTAATAGAACGCGAAATAGAAGAAGCCTTAGATCGAGGTGTAGCTGGTAAAATAATTACATCAATATATCAAAACTTTACAGATATAGCATCACTTAATACATTTATTAAATGGATGAATAAATACCCTAATTTTACATGTCATATTGATTTTAATTCTTTTGGAGATAATGGCTTTCATTCAAAAGGATATTTATTTGAATATAATGATTCATATGAATTTATAGTAGGATCTTCTAACATAACAAGATTTGCATTGTTAAATAATTTTGAATGGAATGTATCATTAGTATCAAAAGAAGAAATAGCTTCAATAAATGCTGCATATAATGAATTTAAAAATTTATGGAATAAAACAAAATTATTAAATAAAGATATTATTAAAAAATATTCATTAATATTAGATTATGCAATTGAAAAATGGGATATGAATTATTTTAATCCAGAAACTGAAGGTATAAAGCCTAATTCAATGCAAAGAAGAGCATTAAAGGAATTAAGAAGAAATAGAGATTTAGGAGTTAAGAAGGCACTTTTAATCAGTGCGACCAGTAGTGGGAATCCTACAATTCATTGTTACTACTAAAAAAACGGCTTCACTACTTAGTTTTTTGCACTTTTTGGGTATTCAAAATTTTGCATTTTATGGAGCCTACAACTCATTGTTATCATTAAAATGGGTAAAAATGAAGAAAAACAGCTTGTTTATGATAATTTGAGTTTTATTAAATTTATATCAAGGATGGATTTAGAGGTTCGCGTTTCACCAAATGTCATCATACTACAAAATTCGGATCGTTTGAATTAATATAAGGTGTAGTTTTTCATGTAAGCTTAAGATTAATAGAATAAGATATCATCAATATCTATTAGAAAATAAACCTTGACTCAAAAAATTACTTGTAGAATTTTTTGAAAAACTTGAAAAAAATAATTTTAACATTAAAATATAAAATTTAGCTTAATCACAATAATAATGCGGTTAGGATTTTTTTTACTTGTAAAATGTGGTAAAATAAATTAAATAGTTAATAATTTGTGATGGAGATGTATGTAAAATTAGATTAATTTTATGATTGATATGTATATTTTACTGTTGTTTTATAGTTGGTAAATTTGAAGGAGTTTTTTTATGATTGATATGATAATTGATGAAATTTATAAATCATTGGATAATGATTGCTATCTTGTTGCCTTGATGAGTGCTTTATCGTTGCCAGATATTTGTGGTGCTATTGAGTATCCAAATGATAGAAATGGGTCGAGATATAAGAAATGGTATTCTGTATATATAGGTAAATATGAAACTGATGGTGAAAATGATGATATGCCATATCCATCTGCAAATTTAATTTATGATTTGAGATGTTCGTTGGTTCATAATGGTAATCCATTTATTAATTTAGACCATCAAAATTTAAATCAATTTGAGTTGTTAATAACAAACGATGATATGTTCGGAGGATGCGCTTCAATTTGTAAAGAAACTGGAGAAAGAACACTTAAAATTGGTATTAAAAATCTTTGCTTTAAGCTTTGCTCTTTAGCAAAATATTATTATGGTTGTAACAGGGAAAAATTTCAATTTAATTACTCTGTAATAGATATAAGAAATTATAACATTTAATTTATATTTATTAATTGTAAAAAAAAGTAATCATTTGGCACATTTAGAAATAAGCAATTGCGATTATCAATAAAAATCTAAATGATTAGTATAAAAACAAATTGTGGTAATTTTATAAACGTAATACAATATTAGTGTAAAAAATGTTTTAAAACTGAGAATAAAAATTATTTTGCGAGGTTAACTAATTTATGGAAAATGATAATTTTGTAATGATGGATACTTGTACAATTTCACAAATTTTTGGCGCCAAAAAAATTAATAATGATGCGAAGTTAACAACTCATAATAATAAAGTCATAAAAGAATTATTTAATACTAATAAGTGTCCTTTGATAACTGATTTAAGCTTTGTTGAAATTATTATTGGTTTAAATAAAGAAAATTTTCATTATATTTTAGATAGTTTAGAAAAATGCGAATTTGTTATATTTTCAACTAATCCTAAATTTAGTTAATACATTGATTTTTTAAAAAAAAGCAATATTACTTTTGATGAAATAGTTGAGATTAAGACTTTGCTTTTAAAGATTAAAGCAGAAGTCTTATTTCCACTGTTTATGGATTTGTTTGACAGATATATGAAAATGTTGGTTATAATTTTATCTCAATTTAATGAATTATTTTATAATTTTTTTTCAATAATTACTGATTACAATATAAAATTTAAGGATTTAATCATACCTTTTTTGAAAATTTTATTAGACGATGCAATTATTAATCATAAGAAATTGGATTTATATAAATCCGTTCATGAATTAGTTGTACAATTTTTTCGTGATATATACTCAAAACCAAATTTCATTTCTGGCGATATAAATGAGAATGATGAAACTGATATTAATAATATAATTAAAGTAATTGATGAAGTATTTAAAAAAAATGAAAATAAGATGCCTAGCGCTTCCAAAAAAATATTAATTGAAATGAAAAATAAAATCGAGTATAAGTTTGATGAAAAGGAAATTGACAAAACTTTAGAATATATGTTATTGGCAGAAAACATTAGACATAAAAAATGTATCAAATTAGGAAATGATTATATACAAGAATATATTATAGAATATATTACAAGCTCTTATTTGTTTGATGGAATTAAATTTAAAATTAATGATTTAGTTGATGCTTATAATTGCATGGTATCTTTTAATAATCAATATAAAATTTCATACTATACATCCGATGATAGATGGAAGAAATTTCTAAAGTATATTGAAATTGTAAATGAAAACTTTAAGTCAAATTATTAAATATATTATGATTTTTTTATTTAAGTAAATAATGAGGACTGATTTGTTGGGTACCCAATAAATTGGACTAAGTAATTTAATATTATAATTGAGATACGGATTGTTGTCTATATTCTAAAGGACTCAATCCGTTTCTTTTTACATTAATTCTTTCTTCGTTATACCATTTGATATAATCTTCTATATTTTCTTTAAGATTATTCAAGGATTCAAATTCTGATTCATGACCATAAAACATTTCATTTTTAAGTATTCCAAAGAAATTTTCCATCAAGGAATTATCCATACAATTTCCTTTTCTAGAAAATGATTGTTGAATTCCTTTTGCATTTAACCACATATTATATTGTTTCATTTGATATTGCCATCCTTGATCAAAATGAAATATCAAATCTTCTAGATTATCATATTGTTTAAATACACTATCAATCATTTTGTAAATGTCAACTTAAAAATGTAGGTTATTAGTCTTTATCATCTAAATCAGATTCATCAATAATCATATATTTTTTGATCATGTTATACCATGGAGCTTTATGTATTCTGATGATATTAGGAATTTAGTGCTAACATCAAAAACAAAAAATTCATCTAAGAACAAATCAATTCCAAGTGAAAAAATAATCGCTAGATTAAATGAAAGAAATAATAAATTAATGGATATTGTAAGTGTTTCCTATAAGTTAGATTTAGAGGAAGCTATAAAAACAATTATCTAGATAAATTTTATTATCAATGTATGTTATAGCTATGAGTAACTATTATAATGAAAATTCAAAGGAATTTATTGAAGATACATTCTCTTGCGATATGTCCTTAGAACATCATTTTTTTGAGCAATATTTAACATGTGCAAGAACAATTTTAGATTTAGGCTTTGGAAGTGGAAGAGATTCTTTATATTTTAAAAATAATGGCTATGATGTATATTCTTTGGACCCAACACTAGAATTTTGTCAAAATGCCAAATGAAAGCTCAGGATATGAAATTCAAAAACATCTTTGATGGCATTTGGGCATGCGCTTCATTACTTCACGTTCCATCAAATGAATTAAATGCTACTTAAAAAAAATGTAGTGATGCTTTAAAAAGTAAGGAAATTATCTATGCTTCATTTAAATATGGAAGCTTTGAGGGTCAAAGAAATGGTCGCTTTTTCTTAGATTTAGATGAAGAATCAATAAAAAAATATTTGATTGATACTAATCTTTCAATTATTGATACTAAAATTACTGAGGATGTAAGAGTAAATCGTAATACTAAATGGTTAAATTTAATTTTAAGAAAAATTAATTAAATGGAATCATTTAGTATTTTTCTTTTAGTTAAATCCATTAAAATTGCACCAAGCGGTGCAGTAACTAAAATAGCAATTACACTAGCTGCTAGAACCTGCTGACCACATTCTAGTCCCTCACTTAAAGCAATGGCTCCAATTGAGGCCTGAACTGTAGCTTTAGGAAGATAGGATACAATAAAGAAAATTATTTCTCTAAGCTTATATTTCTTACCAATAAGGCTTAAGAAAACACCAATTGATCTAAAGGCTAGACCAATTAAAATAAGAAGGAGAATGCTTAAGCCTTCAATTGAAAATACTAAATTTAATTTAACTCTAGTACCTACAAGGACAAATAGTAGTATTTCAAAGGCACTCCATAAATGATTATAGGAGCCTTTAATTTCCTTTAAATTATCCATTCTAGTAGAAATTACAATACTCATAGTAATAATTGCAAGTAAGGATGAAATACTAATATAAGCCTTTAAATATGCCTCAAGCCAAACTAATAGGAATGATACACCTAGTATAATAATTACCTTAATAGCTGAGCTTGTATTTAAAAGCTTAAATAAATAAATTAGACCAATACCAAAAATAAGTCCAAGAAGAATTCCTAAAAGAATACTTGATGGAATTTGTAGAAGTGATATAAAATTAAATTTACTTGTCCTTAAGGCATTTAAGCAAGCGTAAAATAAGATAATTACATAAATATCGTCACAAGAGGCGCCCGTCATGATGATTTTAGGAATATCTCCACCTTGCTTATTTTCTATCATTGTAAGCATTCTTGGTACAACAATAGCTGGTGATACCGCACCTAGTACACATCCTAAAAGAAGAGCCTCAAGATAGGATATATTAAGGAGTAAGGGTCCAAAAATAGTAATGCCTATTATTTCAAAGCTCGCTGGTAAAAAGCACATAAGAATTGCAGGACGTCCAATTTTAATTAGAGTTTTAAAATCAAAGGCTAGACCTGATCTTGTTAAAATAATAATTAAAGCAATTTGCCTTAAATAATCTGATATTTGCTCAAGGCTTGGATCAATAATATTAAGGAGGCTACTACCAAATAAGATTCCCATTAATAAATAAAAGATTATTTTGGAAATTTTTATTTTTTCAAATAAAATTCCCCCAATTATCCCTACGAAAAAGATTAAAAATAAGCTTAAAAACATAACAATCATTCCCTTCATAAAAAAAGCTGATAACTCCATAGTAAAAAAACTATAGACGTCATCAGCATAATAGCGGTTTTGTTAAATAACAAGGAAGAACATCATTTCCTAAATATTTACTTTTCATAATTTTAGCATTTAAAATAATTTATTACAAGTAGTATTAGAAATTTTAATTAAAAGACTTTAAAGTCTTAATATTTTTAATAAAAATTGTTGATAAATCAACAAAAAGTGCTATAATTTAAAAAAAGGTTAGGTGTTAAAATGGATAATCGCTTTGAATGCTTTTCAAGCTATATATCATCAATATATAAAAATATTCAAAGGCTTAAGGAGCTTAAAATAAAGGAATATGGACTAAAATCAATTCACGTTATGTGCCTATTTTATTTAAGACATTATGAAAATGTTACAAATTCAATGCTTGTAAAGCTTACTAATGAGGATAAGGGGGCTATTTCAAGGGCTTTAGCATATTTAGATGAAAATGGATATATTTCTTGTGACAAGAAATATAAATCAGCTATTTTGTTGCTAGAAAAGGGAAAAGAGGTAGCTGAATACATTGATTCTGAAAGTGATAATGCTGTTTCATTTGCTGGAAATGCTTATAATGAAGAGGAAAGAAAATTGTTTTATGATATGCTAAAAACAATTAGTGAAAATTTGAACATTTACATAGAGAAATTGGAGAAATAAAATGAATATATTATTTAAAATTTATTGTCGTACCTATCAGCTATGCTTTAAGCTAGCCTTGCCGATATTACCATATCGTGATCCTAAAATTATTGATAAAATATCTAACATTAAGGATGTAATTAAAGAAAATAAGAAGCAAAAGCCTATAATTGTAACTGATAAAACAATAAGTAAGCTTGGCTTAGCCAATGACTTATTTAAAAGCCTTGATGAGGCTAATATTAACTATGTCGTTTATGATAATGTCGTAGCGAACCCTACAACTGACAATGTCAATGAAGCCCTAAGCCTTTATAAAAATAGTGGCTGTGACTCGATTATCGCCTTTGGAGGTGGATCACCCATTGACTGTGCTAAGGCCTTAGGTGCCTTAGTGGTAAATCCTAAAAAGAATTTATCTAAGCTTAAAGGAATATTACATGTTAGAAAGAAAATTCCAATGCTAATTGCTTGTCCAAGTACGGCAGGTACTGGCAGCGAAACAACACTTGCTGCGGTTATTGTTGATTCTAAGACAAGACATAAATATGCAATTAATGATTTCCCTTTGATTCCAAGCTATGCTTGCTTAGATGAATCAGCTTGTATGACTCTTCCTGATGCTGTAGTAGCTCAAACGGGAATGGATGCTTTAACTCACGCGATTGAATCCTATATAGGAAGAAGTGGTAATAAAAGGACAAGAGAGGATGCCCTTGAGGCTATTAAGCTTATTTTTGATAATCTTTTAATATCCTATAAGGATAAAACAAGAGAATCAAGAAAAAATATGCTTATTGCCGCTCATAAAGCAGGAAGATCCTTTTCTAAGGCCTATGTTGGCTATGTTCATGCTTTAGCTCATGCCCTTGGTGGTAAATATAATACTGCTCATGGTCTTGCCAATGCTGTTATTCTACCAATCGTTTTAAGAGAATATGGTAAGAGTATCTATAAGAAAATGAAAAGGATTGCAATTTATTTAGGCTACGCTACAAAATCAACTGATGCTAAGGAAGCCTGCAATCTTATAATTAATAAGATTGAGGAATATAATAGGATTTTAAATATTCCAGCTCATTTAAAGGGAATCAAGGATGAGGATATTAAAATGATGTCAGATTATGCCTACCATGAGGCTAATCCTCTTTATCCTGTTCCAGTCCTTTGGTCTAAGGAGAAATTAGCCCAAATGTATAAGAAAATAGGTGAAGAAAGTGCAGAATAATATTGATGAGCTTATAAATAATCATTATGCCTTTTTTAAAACTAAAAGGATCCTTGATTATAAATATAGAATTTTATATTTAAAAAAATTATATAAGGAAATCAAAAATAATATTGATTTAATTAATGAAGGCCTATATAATGATTTAGGTAAAAGCCCAAGTGAAGCCTATATGTGCGAAACTGGGCTTGTGCTTAGTGAAATTACTTATATGCTAAAGCATATTAAGAAATTTTCTAAGCCAAGAAGGGTTAGAACTCCTCTTGCTCAATATATTTCTAAAAGCTTTGAGCTTGCAAGCCCATATGGAGTTGTTTTAGTAATGAGTCCTTGGAATTATCCTTTTTTACTAAGCCTAGACCCAATAGTTGAGGCTGTAGCGGCTGGTAATGTTGTTTTACTTAAAACCAGTGAGTATTCACCTAATACTAATAAGGTTGTAAAAAGAATTATTGAAAATGTTTTTCCTAAGGAGTATGTATCATGTGTTTTTGGAGGATATGAAGAAAATTCTTTATTACTTCAAAAGAAATTTGATTATATTTTCTTTACGGGAAGTAAAAAGGTTGGAAATATAGTTTACCAAAGTGCTTCAAAATCAAATACTCCTGTAACGCTTGAGCTTGGTGGTAAAAGCCCTTGTGTCATTGATGCTAAATGTAATTTAAAGCTAGCTGCTAAAAGAATTGTCTTTGGTAAGCTTCTTAATCTAGGACAAACCTGCGTTGCACCAGATTATTTTTTCGTACATAAAAGTATTAAAAATAAATTTATTGATTTAGTTATTAAAGAAATTAAAAGACAATTTGGTGATAATCCAATTGAAAATGCAAGCTATGGAAAAATTATTAATTTAAATCATTTTAGAAGAATTAATAATTTAATTGATAAATCAAAGGTAATTTATGGTGGAAATATTGATGAATCAAGGCTTAAAATAGGACCAACAATAATGGATTATGTATCATTTGATGATAAGGTAATGAAGGAAGAAATCTTTGGACCAATTTTTCCTATAATTGAATATGAAAGCCTTGATGAGGTAATAGGCAAGATAAATGAAGGAGATACACCTCTTGCATGCTATATTTATTCTTCATATAAAAGAAATATTAACAAGCTTGTAACGGAAGCTGAATTTGGGGGTGGATGTATCAATGACTGTATCATTCACCTTGCATCAAGCTATTTACGCTTTGGTGGCTTCAAGGAAAGCGGAATAGGGTCATATCATGGCTTTAATGGCTTCCAAACCTTCAGTCATTATAAGAGTATTGTCGATAAAAAAACTATTATTGATCTTCCTATGCGCTATCAGCCATATAAGAAGCTTAATGATAAGCTTGTAAGGTTCTTTTTAAAATAATATTTAACTAAAAGGATTTAAAAAATCATTTTTATTATTTAACAAAATATTAAATTAAATCTTTTTAATAGCTTAGATTCTAAATATTATAGATTTGGTACAACAAAGGATGTGGTTGATTTACCCAAAGCATAATCAATTCAAAAGCAAATTGCTTATGGTGAGTATATAAAAAACTCAAAAATTGCAATCAATGATATAAGAAATAATAGAACACAAAATAGAAGAAACATTTTATTTAAGAGATAATCCTTTTGCTTTTGATATAGCGGTTCTCTAAATTAATTGGTGTAGGTTTTAGTTTTAAACTATAAACAAATTGGTG
>ERZ780166.376-NODE-376-length-36354-cov-2.834017_pt1 | contig 36354 bp, 26 predicted proteins | sample MGYA00511366_ERZ780166 | MGnify/ENA primary metagenome ERZ780166 (study PRJEB29588, sample SAMEA2162231) | human gut metagenome | biome: human gut; feature: human-associated habitat; material: faeces | place: Denmark | collected 2008/2010 ...
GCCCTAAGCGACAGCTTCCAGGACGGTCTCCTCTCCCCTCCCGTCTACACCCGCCCCGCCGACTACAAAGGCTGGAAAGTCCCGGAAGTCCTTCTGAGCGGCAACCCGAAGCTGATCCAGGAATGGCAGGACGAGCAAGCCCTGCAACGCACGAAAGCACTGCGCCCGGAGCTGTTGGAAAAAGCTGAAAATCAGCGCTAAAGACCGTTATCAACGTAAAACGTTTAAAACTTTTCCCGAAAAAGTCTTGTTTTAAACGTTTTTTTGTCTACATTTGCATCAGAAAAAATGTGAGAGTTTTTCACACTCTAACGACTAAGACCTTCTTTCAAAATAAGGTAATACACTACTAACTAACCGAAAAAAGTCCGCAGCGATGTGGGCTTTTTTGCTTTCTCCCCCCTAATACAGAAATACAGACCGCCCGCAGGGTCACCGACGTGACCACGGAAGCGTCTCTTGGCACGATTCGCGCCCGCAGGGTTCCTGTTGCGGCCCTTGATGCGGGTGGACGAAAAAAGATGGAAAGCAAACCGAAATGAACTTGATACTATCGATTATTTATCCAATCTTTGCAGTTGGCATCGACTCGGCCTATCCATTTATAATAAACACTAATTGATTAGTAATGAAAAAACTCGCATTGATCCTCATGACGCTAACTGTTCTGGCATCATGCAAAAAGACAGAGGGGCAGCCTACACCGCCCCCAGAACCGGAATTGGTGCCTATCCATATTGCCACAGCGGTGACAAGGGCGACGGACTATGCGTTCGAAACCGGAGACGATGTCGGTCTGTACGTTGTCAACGAGCCTAAGAGTCTCCAAAGCAACGGAAACCACGTTGACAACGGCAAGTTTTCTTTCGACGGCGCGAAATGGACCTCCAGTAAAGAGATCTACTGGCTGGACACCACCACCAAGGCTGATTTCCTCTGCTACTACCCTTACACGTCCACCGTGTCTTCAACAACAGCCTTTCCGTTCCAGGTCAGACAGGACCAAAGCACAGAGAGCGGCTACAAGGCATCGGATCTTATGTGGGGGAAGGTCACCGGAATCTCCCCTACTCCGGATCCGGTGGAGATCACGGTCAATCACAGTATGAGTTGCCTGATCATCAACCTGAAAGCAGGTACAGGATGGAAAGAGGACGATCTCAAGGAAGCCGAAGTGACACTCTGCGGGCTGAAAACGGCCACACTGGTCAATCTGGCGGACGGAACAGTCTCCGCAGATGGCAGCGCAAAGAAAATAAAACCCCTGCAGATTGGCCCGGGAATATTCAAGGCACTTGTCGTGCCTCAAAACGTCTCGGAATCGGAACTTGTCAGGATCCGGATCGGCACGGATTCATATTCATTGAAAACCACAATCGACCTGAAATCAGGCAGGCGGCACACGTGCACGGTTGTGGTCAACCGCACCGGCGAGGGCATCAACATTGGCATCGGGCCGTGGGGGACAAATAACATAGACTACGGCGGATCGGTGGAATAGAGAAATGGTGTGAAAACTCTTGCGGAATCCTCTCGACGAAACAAGCGAATCAGCAAAGGAGAGGATGAGGACAGATCTGCTGGCAAGACCCACTTTTGTGAAAATATTGAAAGAATATTCATGGAAAGGACATATTACTATACAATGGCACTGGCGGCCATGCTCGGGCTGGCCGCATGCAGCCTTAAGGAAGACAATTTCCGACCAGAACCCGATGATAAAGAACCAAGGCTGATCACCATCTCCGGCGAAATCTCTCAGGTCTACCAGACCAGGGCGAACGACTCCGGATTCGCCGACAAGGATCAGATCGGAGTCTATATCGTGGACTACGACGGCAGCAAAGCCGGGACACTGGAGAACAACGGCAACAGGGCTGACAATGTCAGGTTCACCTTCGATGAGGATGCCTACAAATGGACTTCTGAACACGACATATATTGGAAGGATAACGAGACGCACATCGATGTCTTCGGCTATTACCCATACGCTTCCATTAAAAATGTCAATGAATATGCCTTCGAGGTTCAGAAGGATCAGAGCACGGAGGCGCTGAACGGCAAAATCGGCGGTTACGAGGCTTCTGACTTTCTGTGGGGAAAGGCCGGGAACGCCGCTCCGACGGACAGGATCGTCCGCCTGTCATTCGCACACAAAATGGCCGGAGTCAGGGTAACCCTTGTGAAAGGTACGGGATTCTCGGACGCGGAGTGGTCAGAGGCGAGCAAGAAAGTCCTCATTCTGAACACCAAAAGGAAAGCCATGATTGACCTGTCCACAGGAGTTGCCACGGCAAGCGGCGAGGTCAATGGCACGGACATAATTCCTTACAGAAAGGGGAAAGATTTCAGAGCCGTGGTCGTGCCGCAGGAAATCGCCGAGGGGACGCCTCTTATCAGCGTCTCTGTGGACGGAATTCCTTACAAGTTCAGCAGAGGAATCGTGTTCGCTCCGTCCAAGCAGCACAACTTCACGATTACCGTCAACAAGAAAGCGCCGGGCGACTTCGAGTTCAAGGTAAGCGACGAGAGCATCACGGCTTGGGAGAACGATGCCGTCTCACACGACGCCACAACGAGGGAATATATCGTCATCAATGTCGAGACTCCGGGGACGCTGGACAAATGCATCGAGGCGGCGGGAAAGGATGTAGCAAAGGTCAAGAACCTGAAACTGACTGGAATGATCAACGCCAGAGACTTTGCTGTCATGAGACACTTGATGCCTATTCTTAAGTCGCTAAATCTCAAAGAAGTAAAGATTAAAGCTGCTGAAGGTGGACGAATCTTTGAAGACGATGGAAGCTATGACACCAGCGCATACAACAGTGGGAACGATGACGAAATTTCTCATCATGCCTTTCTTGGAAAAAAATCACTTCTGCATTTAGTTCTTCCTGACAGCATCACACGTATCGGTTATGGAGCATTTCAAGGATGTTCAAATATCACTGGATCGCTTGTCATACCTGAAGGTGTTACTGATATTGATTGTGGCGCATTTGGTGAGTGCAGTTCTCTCTCTGGCAGCCTCTCTCTCCCTAGTTCTTTGATTCGCATCAGCGGTAATGGCGTAGCTGGTGGTGGAGGCGCATTCCGTGATTGTGGTTTCAATTGCAAATTAGTTATTCCTGATAATGTTGAATATATTGGTGAGTTATCTTTCTATGGATGTAGAGGGTTGTATGGAGAGCTTCACCTCCCGGAAAAACTCGAGTTCATAGGAAGGCAGGCTTTTGGTGACGACAAAGGACTGTCTGGAAGTCTGACAATCCCAAAATCCTTGAAGACAATCAGTGAAGGAGCATTTGACGCATGTAGTGGACTTAATGGGACATTAACCATTCATGATGATATCATAGCAATTGAGGCAACCGCATTTGCTGATTGTAGATTTAGAGGGGAACTTGTTCTGCCAAAAGATTTAGTGTCTATCGGAAGCCGCGCTTTCGAAGGATGCGACTTCAGTGGAGAACTCACTCTTCCCAAAAGTCTATCAACCATAGGAAACAGAGCTTTTGCAAACAACTGGAGGCTCACCGGGAATCTTGAAATCCCGGAAAACATGTTGTGTATCAACGCTGGCGCATTTAGTGGATGTCGCGGCATAGAAGGTCTGATACTTCCCGAAGGACTTGAGACAATAAGTTATTCAAACTATCATATCGGTGGTGGGGCCTTTGAGGATTGTTTCGGCATCAACAAGATCGTCTGCAAGGGCACTATTCCTCCTTATATTCAAACAGGTGCGTTCGATGGTGTTTCCAAAGACAACTTCACCGTGGAAGTGCCCGAATCCGCGGTGATTCAGTACCAGGCCGCGCCAGGTTGGAGTGACTTCAAGCGTATCTCGGCCTACCGAAATCTGTCCATAAGGCCTAATGTGGCTACAGCATTGAACACCAAGGTAACGAGAGACCTTGTGCTGAACGCTGACGACGAGTGGGTTGTGGAAAGCATGCCTGATTGGGTGACACTAAGCCAGAAAGAGGGTAAAGGCAAGACCCAACTCAAACTGGAATTCCAGCAGATGCCCCACGGCTCGAACCGCGAGGGAAAGATTGTCTTCAAGCTCAAAGACAAGGACTACAGGGCAACATGTTACCTTACCCAGTATGACTACACCTACGCCGAAGACGAAATCATCACACTCCACAAAGCAGCAAAGGGCAACGGGATCAACCTTGTCTTCCTCGGAGACGGATTCAATGCAAAAGACATCAGCGAAGGGCTTCTGATGAAGAACATTCAGGAAGCGGTCGGTCACTTCTTCAGCATCGAGCCATACAAGACCTACAAGGAATATTTCAACGTCTATACAGGAATAGCGGTGTCGCCGGAATCCGGCATCGGAGGTGTCAACACCATCATCTACAACAAGTTCAACACTTCAGCGAAAGGTGGTGTCACCCTTGGCGGACGCAACGGAGAGAGTGACTACAACGAGATATTCAAATATGCCTGCAAGGCTCCGACTGTCAATGAAGGGAACCTCAACCAGACGCTGATCGTCATTGTTCCGAACACGACAGACTATGGAGGAATATGCTATATGTACGACGGCGGAGAGGCCATCGCCTATTGCCCGGTGAGTGACTATGGCTACCCTCTGGATTTCCGTGGAGTCATCCAGCACGAGGCCGGAGGACACGGATTCGGCAAGCTCGGCGACGAGTACATCTACCACAACGCTTTCATTGACGCCTGCTCATGTACTTGCTGTGGCCACGTTGACGAATTCAACAGAGCCAAGGCCAAAGGCTGGTACGAGAACCTGTCACTTACCGGCAAGATGGATGAAGTGCCATGGAGCCACCTGATCTTCGATGAGAAGTACGACAAGATCGTAGATATCTACGAAGGTGGATTCATGCACTCGCGCGGGGTCTATCGTTCGGAGTACAACAGCTGCATGAACAATGAGATCCCTTACTACAGCACCATCAGCCGCGAGGCGATTGTCAGAAGAATCATGGAATATGCCGGTGAGAAATATTCATTCGAGAAGTTCGCGGCCAATGACAACATAGAGAATCTGCCTGAAACCGCCACGGCCGCCACCAAGGCATCTCCGTTCAGTTTCTCGGTGTCCGGCGGAACGCATCAGCACGAGCCGGTGTTCATGGGTAAACGTCCAACTCTTAAATAGCGCATGATACAATGAAAAAGATATTCTACCTTTCAATGATTCTTCTCGCCGCGGCATGCTCAAAATCGGGTACGAAGGTTGAGGACGGCACTGAGATTCATTTCAATTTAGGGTTCTCCGGACAGACCAGAGCCACAGCCAACGCCTTTGAAAGTGGTGATGTGACCGGGCTTTACATGACGGAGTACGACAGTTCCAACAAACCGGTTCCGCTTCAGGTGTCAGGTAACGCGGTCAACAACGCTGCGCTCAGATTTAACGGTTCCTCATGGACCACGTCACCGACCCTCTACTGGGACAAGGGCGTGAAGTACGATGTCTATGGCTACTACCCTTACGCCAAACCGGCATCCGTGGACGAGTACCGTTTCACTGTCGCCACAGATCAGACTACGGCGAAGACATCGAGGGCGCTCGGTGGCTATGAGGCCTCGGACTTCCTCTGGGCGAAACAGGCCGGTGTCAAGTACCCGGATGTCGTCAACCTTACATTCAGCCACAGGATGAGCCGTCTGGTCGTCAAACTGGTCAAGGGCAAGGACTTCGAAGGTGACATGCCAAAAGATGTTGCCGTCAAGGTACATGGGACGGTGACGGACGCGATTGTGGATCTCGGCAGCGGAGTCGTAGTGAAAGACAACTACGGCAAGGCTAAGACCATCACGATGAAGAAGGAAAGCGACACTGTCTTCTCCTCCATCATCGTCCCTCAGCGCATAGACAACCGTCAACCTCTGATAGAAGTTCTTACCAGCAATGTCTCTTATCTGATGGAAAGCCGTTTCGTCTTCCGTTCCGGCATCCAGCATTCCGTCAACATCATCCTTGACAGCGACCCTGCCAAAGTCAAAATCGAGATCGGCGGCGAGATCCAAGGTTGGAACTAGCCTCCTTCGGGTGCGGAAATGCCTCTTTCGCACCCGAATAAACCGAAAACAATGTACCCGGGTGCAAGATGCCTTCATTTGCCCCGGGTACTTTTTTGTCTGTGGCATTGCCTCACGGCCGTGGTTTGCAAAGAGATGAGTTTCGCCATGGAATAATCGGACAAAATACAGAGCTCCCCACTCTCGAATTTTACCACATGTGCGTCTCCAACCACATTGAGAAAAATTTGTCATACACTTCGTACACGCCCTTGTCGTTGGTCACAATCTGCCGGTCAACCAGTGACTTGATGGCAGTCTGAACGGTCGAAGGACTCTGAAGCGCATATTTCTTCACAAACTTACCGCTGGTTATCGCAGTGGCCTTCTTCTCTCTGTTGATTGCCATAAGGAGTTCCTTTTGCCTTCCGGTCAACTGATAAAGAAGATCACTGTATACGCTGCTGTTCTCATCGATTATGCTTTTAACAGCGACATCAACCATATTCAGTGTGCAGTCCGCGCCTTCCGGCGTGTCAGAAAACAACCTATTCATTACCCGCTGCATAAACCAGGTCACGCCTTCAAACTTTTTGTAAACATATTCGGGAACTTCACGCTCGACACTCTTGCCATATCGACCAAACAACGACTGTGAGAAATCGGCGTATGCATCACAAGGAAGGCTCTCCAGGCTCATTGCCGTCGTCGAAGCATAGAATGGCCTTGCAGGCGATATGAACATTTCCGAAAGAAGGTGCCTTGATGATCCCGAAAACACCCATACAGTGTTTTTACACCTCTGAATAAGTGTACGCAACACCGCCTCGACATTCTTTTCCGGATAAAACACGATCTGTTGGAACTCATCTATGGCGACAATATTCGGCTTGTCAGATTCACTGAGGTACTTGAATATTTGATCCAAGGAATATGACGGTTCCTCAGAGCGTGACGGTTCTATGCTCCAATTTGGATTTCCCATAATGTCCACAGACATCACAGGACGCAAAGACGACACCGTCTTCACAAACCGGGACAACGCTTTCTGGCCACGAGGCATCAACTGCGACAGTATCGCCTTGCCCATAGAGAACACAAGATCCTGCAGATTGCTTGTCGCATAGATGTCAATCAGAAAAGTGTTGTACTCTTCCGCAACCTCCGCCTGACCGAAGCTGTGCATCAGGAGTCCGGTCTTTCCCATCCTGCGTGGTGACATCAACACCACATTATTCCCGTTCTGAAGCAGTCCCGTCAAAGATTCGGTCTCTTGTACACGGTCACAGAAATATTCCGGACCCTCATAACCATAAGTAATGAATGGATTCTTTAGCATAATATATTATTCAATCTTGACAAAGATAGTATATTAGCCCATAATACGCAATTAACATTACGTTTTTTACGTATGCAAAATTCTTCCTACCTAGCGACCTTCCTGCTGTCACAAGTCCACAACCACACCAATGATACTATGCCATGAAAGCGACTCGTATGATCACTTTGAATCCAATTCTGACTTTTTCAAAGGGCTCGGCAAACATGAACCTAAATGAACTTGATTCGTTTTAAGTTTATTTCCACTTTTGTCAAAAATATGACCTGTTATAAGTTCAATAATATTGGCGAAAGAACATGAAAAAGTATTTTTCATTGGGCATACTGATTGCCCTGACCTTGCTTCTGTCAAGCTGCCACAAAGGCCTAAATAGGGACATCCGAAACATCAAAGGCTGACTGGACCAGATCGAGAATGTCGAGATCAAGACCATCAACCAACAGATTGTCCAGATCAACGCTTCTATCCCGAAACTTGAGCAGACGGACAAGGAACTGAAAGGCTTCATTGATGCTCTTCAGAAATCCGCCGGCGATCTGAAAAAGTCGATCGAGGAGATTGACGGAAAAATCAAGGCCCTGAGGGAGGAAATCGGCACTTCCGGTTCGGAAATCCTCTCTAAGCTGGAGTCCGTCAAATCAAGCCTCGAAGGCAGACTGGACAAGATTGATCAGACCATCGAGACGCTAAAAGCGAAGGATGCTGAATTGGAAGGCAAGATCAATGACTTGAAAGACTATGTTGATGGAAAGGACTCCGGCACAAGGGACTGGGCATTGACGACATTCGCCACCATCGACCAGTACAATTCCGTTGTTCAAAACATCAGCACGATCCAGAAGAGCATCGAGAGCCTGAACAGTTCCGTGGAGGCTCTTGAGAAGGACCTCAAGGAAAGAGTCAACAAGGAGATAGAGAAGGCCTTGGAACCGATTCGAGACCAGATTGCTGCGGAGGTTGTCAAGTCTGTCACGGAGACCATCAACGCCACCGTCACGACAGTCAGGAGCGAGATAGAGGCCGCCTACAAGGCCGAGATCAAGGCCTCGATCGAAGGGCTTGAGAAGTCCCTCAAGGAATGGGTAAACAGCGCGCTCACCGGCTATTACACGATCTCGCAGACGGACGCGAAACTGGAGGCCCTGAAGGCCGAACTGGAGGGACGGCTGTCCTCGCAGAAGTCCTATCTCGAAGGGCTCATCAGCGCGTTGTCCACAGACCTGACAACGAAGATCACGAACAACACTACCCTCATAACGAACCTCTGCGACGAGCTGACAACCGTCAACGAGGAGGTGAAGAAATATTCCCAGACCGTGATCGAGAACACGAACAGGATCTCCGAGATCTCGCAGACCATCGTCAACAACACCACGCAGATCACCGATAACACAAAGATTGTCGAGGAACTGAAGAACCAGATCAGCATCCTCCAGACAGAACTGACCACAAAGGTGAGTGAATTAGAGAGCAAAATATCCACATCCACTGTCGAGAAGGAGACTATAGTCAAGGAGATAGAGACCGTCAAGACCGAATATTCAGAGAAGATCTCAAACCTCCAGACCGTGCTCGAAGGGAAAATAGCGGAGAACAAGGTCCAGATCGACAAGAACAAGGCGCAGATCGAAGCCAATAGGAAGGCCATCGAAGAGAACGCAAAAGCGATCGCTGAGATGAAGGCGAATGCCGCCGGCGTCGAGGCCGTAGCCAAGAATACTGAAAGAATTGCCGAGAACGCCAAGGCCATCGCTGAGCAGGCCAAGTTGATTGCTGGGAATGCGTCCGCCATCACGGATAACGCCGCAGCCATAGCCGAGAACACGAAGCGCATCACCGCCCTGGAGAAAAGCCTTCTCGACACCAAGTCCGAGATTACCAACGCCTACAAGGATGCCATCAAGGTAGCGATAGATGAACTTGACGGCAAACTGACCGATGAGGTGGCCGAGAGAGTCCTTGAGGTCAACAACCGCATCACCGATGAGGTCAATGCCATCAACGACGCGATGGAGGCCCTGACGAAAAGGGTCAAGACATTGGAGGACGAGGTGGCGGCCTTGAAGGAGAGGATGTCCGGCTACGACATCTCAATCAAGGACCTCGGCGACAGGATAGCCACCGTCACCGAGCAGATAACCGCCATCAACGCCACGATAGAGAACCTCCAGAAGGCCAATGAGGAACTCAAGGAATATATAAAGAATATCCAGTCCCCGTCGGAGGAGTTGAAGGAGTCCATCGCCGCCGCCGACAAGAAGATCGACGATGTGAAGGCCGCCCTTGACAAGGCGGTCGAGGACGCCAAGGCGAGTGACAGCGCGATGAAGGAGGAACTCGTGAAGTCCATCTATGATGCCAAGGCCGATGTCGTCTCACAACTCACCTCGCTGCGCACAGAGATGACCGAGAAGCTCACCCTGCTCAACGAGACTGTCACCACTCTGGAGACCAAGAGCAAAGAGATCGAGTCCAAGGTCACGGAACTGAGGGCCTTCGTCACCGAGCAGATCACCTCCACAAAGGACTGGGCTTCAGCCACCTTCGTCACCCTTGAGGAATATTCAAAGGTAGTCTCCGACGTGACCTCTATAAAGGAGACGATCGCCAACCTGACGAACTCCCTCTCGGAGATGGAAACTAAACTCAAGACGCAGTGGCAGTCCGACATCGAGACCGCCATCGCTCCCGTCAAGAAGCAGGTCGAGGACGCCATAACATCCATCACCAATGAATATACCAACGCCATCTCCGCCGCGAAGACCGAAGTGACCGAGGCCTACCGTGCCGAGATGAGGGTGGAGATCGGCAAACTGGAGGAATCCCTCAAGGCGTGGGTGAACTCCAGGTTCGACTCCTACTGGACCATCGCCGAGACGCAGGCCAAGCTCGACGCGCAGAAGTCCGACCTTGAGTCTCAGCTGAAAGCCCAGAAGGAATACCTCGAAGGTCTCATCAATAACCTCAACCCTGGCACCTCCGAGAGCGAGAACCGCACCTTGATCGACAACCTGACCAAGGAGCTGGAGACCGTCAAGAAGACCGCCTCCGACAACGCCTCCACCATCGAGGCTCTCCGCTCCGACCTAGCCAAGGCGACCGAGGACATCACCAAGGCCTACAAGGAGGCCATCACCTCCGCCATCAATGAATATGACGGCACGTTCACCACTAAGATCGACACAAAGGTCCGCGAGCTGAACTCCACAATCGACACCAAAGTCTCCGAGATCAACACCCGTATCGATGCCCTCGACACTCGTGTGAAGACCCTTGAGGACTCCATGTCCGAAATCAAGTCCCGGATCAGCGCCCTTCAGGACGAGATCAACACCCTGAAAGACAAACTCTCCAACATCATCGGCCGTATGGTCTCCATCTCCCACGTCCCGACCTACGCAGACGGTGCCGAGAACGTCCCGTGCTCGATGTCAGGATCAACCGTCATCCCCGGCACCTTCATGCTTCGCTTTGAGCTCCAACCTGCTTCTCTGGCCACCGACCTCGCCGCCAACTGGAGCACAGTCCTCTCAGTCAAGGCCGTCTATACCAAGACCCGCGCCTCCACTGGTGACTTTGTCCCGCTGAGCATTAAGTCCGCCTCTGCCTCCGACGGCATCCTCTCCGTAACCGTCTCCGCCAATGGTCTTGATGATGCGTTCTTCAACGGAACCATGCAGGTCAACTGCCGACTGAAAATATCCGATGGCTCAAATGAGATACTGTCAGAGTATGTACCGCTCAAGCCTTATGCGACAGACGGTTCATACATAGAGAATGGAATAAACTGGGGGTTAGGCATCACCGTCAATGAAACAACTTGGGCGCCTGTTAACTGCGGGGCAACCAGTTATAATAAATATGGTGAGTATTTCGACCACAGCAGTGCTCTTAAGGCTTGTCCTAGTGGCTGGAGACTGCCAACAATAGATGAACTCAATCAACTCGCATCCCATTATTCAGGAGTTACGACATGGCAAGAGACCGTCGGAATATGGCATTACGGAAACAGCACATACGTTGACAATGTCCCAGCCCTGTTCTTGCCTTTGGCCGGATATATTCCGAAATCCAGCATAAGTGACGGCAGCATCGACAGTTTCAGAAAGTGCGGAGTATATCGTTCCTCGTCAAAAGACTATTTAAGCATTAATACCAGTCTCATCGTCAGTCAAAGTGAAAACCAAAAGATGTCGGTCCGCTGCGTGAAGAAATAGCTATCAGTAGAATCATTAATACCACAATTAGAAAATCCTACAAATTCATTATGTCATCAGGATATCAAAACAACATTTCAATCAAGGAGGCTATCGACCATATTGATCGTCAAGAGTATCTGCTACCTTCCATTCAGAGGAAATTCGTCTGGTCCGCATCCCAGATAGAGACTTTGTTTGACAGCATCATGCGAGGGTACCCTATAAACTCATTCATGTTCTGGCACATTCAGGACGCAGGCATCAAAAAGGACTTTAAGTTTTACAAATTCCTTTCCGCCTACAGAGAGTTCTTTCAGGTTAACAACCCTGACTTTGACGCGATTGGCTGTCCTGATTTCTTTGCCGTTATCGATGGACAGCAACGTCTTACCAGTCTGTATCTTGGGCTAAAGGGTACCTACGCTTACAAAATGCCACGGAAATGGTGGGCGGACAATGAAGATGCACTCCCTACAAGACGATTGTACCTCAATCTTAATTCCGGGGTTGCAAAGGATTCAGACAATGATCTGGACTTGGCATACGACTTCCGCTTCTTGACAGAAGACGAATACAAAAGAAATCAGGATAACGACACAGACTATTGGTTTCCGGTGCGCGACATCCTCTGCATCACGAGTGTTAATGACATAGTACGATATGTACTTAAGCATAACCTTAAAGAGAATCAGGGAAAGGTTTTGTCAACCCTGATGCAACGCATTCACCAAGACAAACTCATCAATTATTATCTGGAAGAAAAACAGGACATTGATGCCGTCTTGGACATATTCATCAGAACAAACAGTGGCGGTACTCCTCTTAGCTTCTCCAATTTGCTTATGTCAATAACTATCGCGAATTGGACCACTGAAGATGGGTCAGACGCAAGAAAATCCCTTTCTGATCTGGTCACCGAAGTCTTTGGCATCGGCAAGCCAGGTTTCATGATCAGTGAGGATTTCATATTAAAAACCTGCCTGGTCCTTTTCAATGACAACATCAAATTCAATGTCAAGAACTTTGACTCAAGCACGGTAAGCGTTTTCAGTACAAATTGGAAAAGGATAAAGGAATGTATTCTGCAATCATTCCGGCTTCTCGAAGTCTGGGGATTCAACAATGACAGCCTCAGGGCAAAGAATGCCGTCATACCGATCATCTATTATGTGTATTGGAACAACATCGAAGGCTCTCTTTTGAAAAAGACCGAGCATCTGAAATGCAAGGAGAATATGCGCAAATGGTTGTGTATAGCGCTCCTCAAGGGAGTGTTCGGTGGACAAACCGACACGATATTAACCAAAATCAGAAATGTTCTCAAAAACCACTCCGGTGACATATTCCCGCTTGATGATATAATAAACGCGTTTAAGGGGCAAGACAGAAACTTCAGTTTTGATGATGACTTCATCAAGAACATACTGAGGACTCAGAAAAACAGTTCCGCATGTTATCCGATACTGTCTCTTCTCTACAGCCATCTGAGTTTTGAGAATGACCGTTATCACATGGATCACCTGCATCCGGCGATTTCATTTTCCAAAGAAAGGCTTATTGAGTTCTTTGGTTCTGAAGATAAGATTCCATCGGAATACTTCACAAACCCTGAATATTGGAACAGTGTGGTGAATCTCCAGTTGCTCAACTCAGGCTTGAATGAGTCAAAGAATGACACCCCACTAAGCGACTGGATAAAGAATAATAACATCAACATTGAAACGCAGCTTATCCCATCCGGAGCAAGTTACGACTTTAGAGATTTTGTCACATTCTATGACGAAAGGATGAAGTTGCTTGAGGAACGACTAAAAAAGATCACTGAATCACAAACGCAAGATAATCAGGGGTAATTGTCTTAATATAATACGGACTATATAACGGCAAAACAGTATATGAAGAAGACTGGAATATAATCTTAATTACTTTTGAAATGTCATCAATTCAATAATTCTGATACAATGGATGAAAACAATGTAACGACCGCAAACGGTCAACAAGGGACAGCCATATACGTGAATGTGCCACCTCCTCAAAAATCAAACGGTGTGGGTACAGCCGGATTCGTGATATCTTTGATTTGTCTGCTGTTCAGCTGGGTTCCCGGGTTAAGTTGGATTCTTTGGCTGATCGGACTGATTCTATCCTTTGTCGGTGTATTCAAGACACCTCGCGGACTTGCTATCACCGGCTTGATAATATCATGTTTCGACCTGATAATGATACTTGTAGTAATTTCGGCGATTGCCTCAGTGATTGCGTTAATCTAAGCCAGAAAACATAATTTATAATAGACACACAATGAACAAAAGCTTTTTCAGCACTTATTTTTTTGATGTCATAGGGCATCATTACGCGGATTTCAAGGGGAAGACCAGCAGGAAGGAGTTCTGGCTGTTCGTACTTTGCCATTTTCTGATTACCCTCGCTGTGAGTCTACTCGGGGCGATCATCAACCTGTTGGTCGGGGCGGCCATCTCGCTGCTGCTTGGACTCGCGCTGTTCATCCCGATTCTGGCGTTGTACGTCAGGAGGATGCACGACATCGGCAAGAGCGGATGGTGGGTGCTCATCCCGATGGTTCCCCTGGTCGGAGCGATCTGGTTCTTTGTCCTTCTCTGCAAGAAGGGCGAGAGCGACGGAGCCAAGTCAAAATGGAACTGGCTCGACACTGTAATTATGGTGATTGTCGGACTCTGTTTCATCGCGTTGCCTGTTTCGTCCATGCTGGGACACAAAGCGTCATCATCGCTGTTTGACGGCATCGAGGAAAATCTAAATGATATGGATGACACAGACTCAGAATATGGCGAAATTGACAGTTCTGACGAATATGACATAGGTTCGGATAATGAATATCAATCACCTGTAACCGCAACACCGCAATCAGCGCACAAATCAGCAAATGCCCCATCCGACACTTCGGTTACCTCTGATGCCATATTTTACTGTAGCAACACTGGCGAGGAAGTGGAATTTGAATATGGCTATGAGCCATTCACCTATGGTGATTTTGTTCTTCTTTCAGGATACAATGGTGCGCTTGGATGGTATTCCGGGAACAATGTTGTGTCTTATGAGAGATCCTCCGGCACTTATAATTATGTATGTTATGGACACCAAGTGATTATCTATTCCCCGATGGTCATCAGTCTCAAAAAGAATATTGTCAAAGAAGGTGAATGCGAAGCCGAAGATGAATGGGTATACATGTATGAATATTACAGTGGCACCACCAACAACGAATTGAATACAAATGTTTATTCCGGCACCATTGGAAAGTACGGTATTACGATGGAACTTGCTTTTGACCCTAATGTTCCCAAAGCTATAGGCACCTACTACTACAATCGTAATGGTGAGAACAACAGACTGATTGTATTCGGGGACATCTCTCCAAACGGGACTTTGGTGTTGAATGCTTACGACGAACAATTTTACAATACGCCGAGCGAGACAATGGTTTTGACTGGCAGTGAAGACGGATACACCGGTTATTGGGAACGACCTAACAAAGACAAAATGGAAGTGTCGTTATGGAAATAATATCAGAAAAATCCTTCTTAACAAGTTTTGTTTTTTATGAGCCATAGACCTTCATGGTGGACAAATACAACCCCAAGAGACGCTATTATATAATATTGTAAGTCTATTAATTAATATTATCGATATGGAAACTCAAACCGTAAATTTCAAAGCCAAGGAATTAACCGTATGGCAGAAAATCGCTCAATTCACCATAAATATTCCGAAAGCCAGAATGCTTGAAGAATTTGCGTTTGATGGTCAAAATGTGACTGTTAAGACGAAGAAAGGGAAGACCTTCACGGCTCCGCTGGCTGACACAAAAGTAAGAATTCAGGAAGATCAGTACAACCGCAAAGAGTTCTTCCTTTATCACGGGGAAGATAAAGTCATAATCAAGGAAGTCGGCTGGATGCTTACTGACGAAGAGTGGGATAAGGTTAAAGAGATACTGGAATCCGCTCCAAATACAGGGGAAACGAATATGAGTAAAGCCACCAAAGTGTTGGAAAAGGTAAAAGACACTTTGGAATTATTCTCTTAATTACTTTTGAAATGTCATCAATTCAATAATACTGATACAATGGACGAAAACAATGTAACGACCGCAAGCGGTCAACAGGGGACAGCAATATACGTGAATGTTCCCCCTCCTCAAAAATCGAACGGCGTGGGTACAGCAGGATTCGTGATATCTTTGATTTGTCTGCTGTTCAGCTGGGTTCCAGGATTAAGTTGGATTCTTTGGCTGATCGGACTGATTCTATCCTTTGTCGGTGTATTCAAGACACCTCGCGGACTTGCTATCACCGGCTTGATAATATCATGTTTCGACCTGATAATGATACTTGTAGTAATTTCGGCGATTGCCTCAGTGATTGCGTTAATCTAAGCCAGAAAACATAATTTATAATAGACACACAATGAACAAAAGCTTTTTCAGCACTTATTTTTTTGATGTCATAGGGCATCATTACGCGGATTTCAAGGGGAAGACCAGCAGGAAGGAGTTCTGGCTGTTCGTACTTTGCCATTTTCTGATTACCCTCGCTGTGAGTCTACTCGGGGCGATCATCAACCTGTTGGTCGGGGCGGCCATCTCGCTGCTGCTTGGACTCGCGCTGTTCATCCCGATTCTGGCGTTGTACGTCAGGAGGATGCACGACATCGGCAAGAGCGGATGGTGGGTGCTCATCCCGATGGTTCCCCTGGTCGGAGCGATCTGGTTCCTGGTCCTTCTTTGCAAGAAGGGCGAGAGCGACGGAGCCAAATCCAAGTGGAACTGGCTCGACACGGTGATTATGGTGATTGTCGGGCTCAGCTTCATCGCATTGCCTGTTTCGTCCATGCTGGGGCACAAAGCGTCATCATCGTTGTTTGACAGCATTGAAGAGGGTCTTGAAGATTTTGAGATACCCGATGATGATGCTATTTCCGAAGAGACCGATGAACTCCCAGAAGCGACAGATGACCTCACAGAAGGAAATAAGACTTATTACTTATTCGATCATTCTGAATGGCTCTCAAATTGTGACGGGAAGTACTGGTTTGTGGTAGGTACGGACAATAAAGAAGATGTCATTTCAAAGAGAGAAGGCTACATAGACCTTGCAGGTGATTTGACGATTCTGGCCACTACAGATCCTGACAGCAATGAGGGTTTTGTTCCCCTTATTTCCGCTTCACAAATTTTATCGAAGTACCCTGAAGAGGGTTCAGCAGGAGATATATACATATCGCTGATACCATCTTCGAAATATCCAAACATTCTGTATTTTGAATTCCACTTCAATGGACAAGATCTGCCTTATGAACCTTATGGAATAGTTGACATCAACACCAAAGAATTTTCCATTCATGAAGGACCATTGGGAGAAGTGTGATCAAGCATGAATTCATACAATAACATCTTAACAAATCAAACAAAGATTTAATTTTCTGAATATGAGAGTATTATCCATTATAGGCGTTATCGTTTTCAGTGCACTGGGATTTATATTCGTTGACGGCTATGCGGAAATCGAACCTTTCATCAATGACCTCAACTCTATCGGGGAATTCGCATCTATATTCGATGCGGGAGAAAACATCTCCGATTTTACGGAATCCATTGATGCGGTCTTCGGATTATCTTTTATCGCCTGCATATTCGGATTCATTCTTTCCGTTGTCGGGTGCTTCGCTCCGGGAAAGAAGATTGTCTATGTGGAGCGTGTGAAAGAAGTTCCTAGTCAACAATGACAACCTGAGTGTCGGGGTCGCAGATCAGTCGGAGGTTTGCTTTCTGAGCGGCGGTGAGGTAGAGGGTCTTGATCGGAGAGCCGGACAGGTATGCCTCCTTCAGGGCTGGGTTGTGGGAAAGGTCAAGCGACACCAAGGATGTATTCTGAGCATAGAGCGACACCAAGACCGGACAATCACGGAGATCGAGAGTTTTCACAGAGGTGTTGTCGCAGACCAACACTGTGAGAGAGACCTGCTTGGAAAGATCCAGCTCCGTCAAGAGACCCTGGCTCGAGACATCCAGACCTTTAAGCGACGTGAACATCCCGATCCCATAGAGTGATGCTATTCCGGAATATTCATCCGACGGGATATTCATAGACTCAACTTCCGCCGCCTCCGCCAAAGAGACAAAAGAGTCATAGTTGAAGTCGTAGTTGTCGAGGATAAACCGCTTGAAAACCATGTCATCTATGCGGGGAGTGTAGACAATCTCGACAGATTCAGGAATATGCCTGTGCTGGCCGAGATTGACATTGATGCCATCTATCTCGTGTCCTTCAAGCAGTTCCAGACGGGAGAGGCCTTTGCACATACAATGAAGTTCCGAAAGTTCAGGATTCGTGTTCAGATCAAGACACGAGATCTCGTCGCAACCATCAAGGTTAAGGGACCTCAACTTGGCATTGTAGCGCAGATTCAGGGAGTGCACCGGGCTTCCGCCACAATCAAGGACTTCCAGATCCGAGAGCAGGTAAATTTTGTCTCCATCCTTAAGGGCATCACCAGCGTAAAGCCGCCGGAGGTCGCTTTTCTGACGAAACAACTTCTCATTGTCCTTGATTCCGGAGCGGGAATCGTAGCGGAACTCCTCAAGTGACGGGAACAAAGACAGATCCGGTGTCAGGTTCCGGCAACCGGTGATGTCAATCGAACGGAGATCCCGCAAGGATGCCAAGCTGTATGTCAAGGCCTCCGTCTTCAGTTCCACATTACCGGAAAGGACAAGAGACGTGAGACGTGAAGCTCCTGACAGAGTCAATGACTCAATGTGATTATTGGACAAATCCAGGCAAGTGACGTGATCGTTTGCGCCAATATCGATTGATGCAAGGGTACCGCTGCCGCCCTCAGGGCCGCACGACAGACCGCGACACCGGACGGTGTCCAGATTCGGAAGATATTCAAGTCCTTTCAGCGACTTGACATCGTCCGAAATGATGTCAATCTTGGTCACAAGAGCCGCCTCCTCATAGCTTATCAGCCCATCCGAGTCCTTGTCCCAATTGGCAAGCATCCAATCGGCCAATGTCTTGTCCTCGAACGGCATCGGGATCACCACCTCCATTTCCTGACTGTAGGCAGTTCCTTTGGCATTGACCGCATAAGCGCGGAAATAATAGGTCTGTCCGATTGTCAATCCCTCGACCGACACCGTCCGCTCTCCATAGTCTGAACCATCCATGGTTTTAGTCGTCAAATCAAAAGTCGGGGATGGAGAAAGACTCCAGCACAATCCACAGATGACCATCTCCCCGCTGAAAACATCCTCAACGGAATAGTCAAAGACCAAAGCCGTTCCGTTCCTTATGGTCAAGGAGTTGATGGACAGGACAGGCATCCGCTGTTCTATTTCGATCCGTTGGACCTCCGACAACCGGTCATCACCTCCGCTGGAGACGAATGAGCGGCAATAGTACTCGCCACAGGCCAATCCCGGAATCATCGTTGAAAACTCATTACCGGAAATGGATTCAACCTCCAGGCGTTCCATATCGTTCTCGCTGTTTCCGAAATAGAAACCGCAGCCTTTGATGTTGTCCGCCCTTGACACCTTGCAGCGAAGGTCAAGATTTGTTCCATCAAGGCTCACGGTCGTACCAATGATCTCCGGAGCGGAATGAAGCGATGCGTCAGGATCCTTCACACAGGAAGCGACCCCGATGCACAGCGACATAAACATCAAAAGCACTCTTGAGACTGACATAGTGTCTGCAAATATAACAGATTTAAAAGGCATTAAAAAGACCATCAATGACTATCAAGTCAGTTTTTTAGGATATTGCCAAAATGAACCGAAATGAACTTGAACAAAATGTCCTAAATGAATATCTTTGCGCATCAAAATGAATTCACGAAATGGCCAAAATAGTACCGGAATTGAATTACCTGCTGGCGGAGGTCGAGAAGCGCTATGGGAGAAGACTTTCGACATCGGCCGACTTCGAAGCCCTGTCCGTCGTGGTCGAGCACGAGTCCGGCGAACTGATCTCAGCCTCCACCTTGAAAAGGCTGTGGGGATATGTCACACTGAAACCAACTCCGAGGATCTCAACACTAAACGTGTTGTCAAGGTACATCGGCAAACGGGACTTCAACGCATTCCAGCAAAGCATAATGAGTGACGGACACTATGTGTCCAACTTCTTCTCCGTGAAGAAGGTCTGCACATCCGACCTGAAAAAGGGAGCGGAGGTACTCATCGGCTGGGCACCCAACCGGCTTGTCACGCTTAGGTACGACGGGGACGGATACTACACAGTCATCAAGTCCGAGAACTCAAAACTGCTTGAAGGAGACAAGTTTCAGACGGAATCATTTATGATAGGCTACCCACTGTACATCCCGAGGATCCTGAGGAACGGAGAATATACACTCTCCTATATAGCGGGAACGCAGGAAGGCCTGAACAGGGTCGATGTCCTCAGCGAGGGGAACGATCAATAGCCGGTTTCCCGGATGTCCGCGGAGATTTCCTCAAAAACGGAATCCACGGCGCGGCGGTTCCTCGCGGCTTTGATGTCCGGAAGCATAAGGCTGAGTGACAGTACAATGGCGAGGACCGACGCAATGGCTGCAAAGGCAATCCAATGTCTGCGCTTTCCTTTTTCGAGAATGACGGAACGAACCTCTGCAACTGACCCGTAGCGCTTGCCACGATCCTTGGCGGCACAAACAGCGGCGATTCGTGAATATACCCCCATCCGCTGCATTATCCTGCCCAATGAATATATGTCCGCACGGCAGTCCACGCTATCCCCAGCCATCTGCTCAGGCGAGATGTAGTCCTTTGTGCCTGCCGGATTCTTGAAAGTGGCGTACCAGTCAGCATCGGCAAGGCCGAAATCTATCAGTTTGACATTCTGGCCGTTTCTGGTGATCATTATGTTGGATGGTTTCAGATCCCGGTGGATAATCTGGTTGCGGTGCAGGTACTCAAGGGCATCGCAGAGTTCGAGGAGAATCTTACGAATCGCAGATCGGTCGGTGCGCTTCGACAGGCTCAGCGACCTACGTGGATTGGTCCGTAACCATTCCGCAAGGCTACAGCCGTCAATCCATTGAGTGACAATGCAATTACCAAGGTTAGGAATATTTATGAAATCCAGTGTCGGGCAGATGTTCTGATGGTCCAAAGAGCGGCCGATCTCGTACTCCTTGCGGAGCAACCCCTCGTAAAAGGGATTCCCGACATATTCAGGCTTCAAGGATTTCAGTGCCACCAATTTGCCGCCAAGTATCATACGGCTGAGTATGGAATAACTCTCCGGCGATTCGTGGATTTTCTGAATATCCCCAGGCTCGCCGTCAGACAATTCTTCATAAGATCCGAAAAAAGCTGATGTCTCTTCCATAATAGCGCTAATAGAAAATCAAATATAGCCTTTTTCCACACGTATTTTACCAAAAATATTGGTAAATTTGTGAATATGCACAGAGAACCAGTAATATTCCTGCTTTTGACCCTAATGGCTGTGGCTTGCGCTTCGAGAACTGAGGTGCAGCTTGGCAAGCCTGACTACGACACGGAGACCGATTGCCTCAACGGGACGATGATCGTGTCGCTGGACGGGAAGTACGGACTGGTGGACACTTCTGGAAAGGAGATTCTGGCTCCGGAATACGATGATGTCTATTACATTTCCGATGATGTTGCGGTGGCGTTTTCCGGACAAACCGTCGGATTCTTTAACCGGAACGGAAGGAGGTTGGGAGAGACCGTGATGGAAAGCGAGGCCACTTTCGAAGATCTTATGGAGGCATATTCAAAGATTGAGAAACTGCACAGAGAGCAGTGGGACAGCATATTGGCCAGCTACGAGGAACTTAGGAAGTACTGCCAGTCCGACAGTGTCTCAACCGGAACGGCCGTTCTTATGGCCGATGACATCCGCACCGCGCTTCAAAAGATTGGAGGGCCGATGGAAAAAGACCAGAAAGTCCGATTTGAAACAGAATATTCGGCATACAGACGTTAGGACGATGAGAAAGCTACTGATTACCATCCTGATAACACTGCTTTGTGTTCCGGTGTTCGCACAGAGCGCCGCAAGCATAAGGAAAAACAATTCGTACATCTACACCGAAGCCACGGCGGCCACTTCAACAGCGGCTGACAGTGTTGCGCTTGACGCGTTGGTCGGAAAACTCGCACAGACAGTGGATCTGCCATATTCATCGGAAATCAGGAAAAGCTTGATTAATACCTATTTGGAAGACATCAAAAGGGAGTGTGGGATGATTTCGTCAAACGGGCGGGGAAAGGCTTCCGTGATGCGGTATATTCAGAGAAATGATGTGGAGCGGATCTTCGAAGGGAGAAGAAGCAAGGTCAAGGAGATGCTTTCCATCGCTTCCACGGCAGACAGAAAATGCCAGATGGACGTGGCGCTGCGCTATTATTCCTGGGCCGAGACTCTGATGCGCAGCCTTCCCTCCCCCGATGTCGTGGCTATCGCCGAGGCGAAAAGCAGACGAGAGACGATCCTGAAAGGGCTGAATGTGGAGTTCGACCGGCAGGACATTTACGACAAAGGGATTGTGGAGTTGACATTCACTTTCGACGGGAAGCCTGTCAAAAACATTGACTATAAATTCTTTGACGGGAAGACTTGGAGCAAGGTGCTGTCAGCCAAGGACGGAAAAGGATTCGTGGAGGTAAGGCCGGGCTCAAAGATCGACCAATACAGAATCAAGTACGAGATCACGCCGGCACATCTCCAACATCTGTTCAGGGAGGTAAGCCTCGTCGAGAAGGCACTGGCTCCGGAAGCAGAGGACACCGACGGCGGGACGCGATCTGCGAAGACTCACTCCGGTCCAGCCGTAACCGCTACAGCATCCGAATCATCAGCAAGGAAAATCGATTTCTCCGCCGTCAAGAAGAAAGTGCTGGACGTGGTGGCAAGGGAAGAATTCCAGACGGAGCCTGACTCCACCCGAGGAGGCCTCACTCCAATTGTCTTTTCTTCTGAATATGAAGACATTGTGCACAAGGTGTGCAAAGGCATCACAGGCGGAGCGGACGAATCGCTCTCTGAATATTTCACCCCGGAGGGCTACGAGATATTCAACCGCCTCATCCGCTACGGCAACGCCAGGGTGCTGAACTTCGTAGAGCTGAATTTCTACGGACTGGGCGACGAGGTCTATGCGAGAAGTGTCCCGATGGTGTTCTCGTTCAGGGGCGACCAAAGGCAGTTCGTGGAGAACATCGTGTTCACGTTCAACGGAGAGAGAAAGATCTGTGACCTCTCGTTCTCTCTGGGAAAAGAAACAGTGCAAGGCATTGTCGGCCAGACAGGCTGGACCGAGGAGGCAAGGATAATCCTCGTCAGTTTTCTGGAGAACTACAAGACGGCGTACGCCCTCAAGCGCCTGGACTACATCAGTTCCATCTTCGATGACGACGCTCTGATCATCACCGGACGGGTACTCCGGAACGTCAAAGGGCCGAACGAGTACAGCGGCAACCGCTACGTCACCCTGACCCGCCAGAGCAAGGCGAACTACATCAAGAACCTCAGCAGGGTTTTCGCCAGTCAGGAATATATCAACATCCAATTCTCTGACTGCGAGGTGATGAAACTCGGCAAAGGAGAGCAGCTGTTCGGAATAAAGATCAGGCAGGAATATTTCTCCACGACATATTCGGACACTGGCTACCTGTTCATCCTCGTTGACCTTCGGGACTACCTGAAGCCTGTCATACACGTCAGGACGTGGCAGGAGGCTCCGGACAAGGATTTCGGAGTGATCGGACCTTATAACTTTTAGAATATGAAGAGGTTCGCTGTCATATTCATTCTTCTTTTAGCGGCTGTTTCCGCCTCGGCGCAAACGGACTCCTCCGGATTCTTCGTCCAGTCTTTCAAGAAGCTGGAGTGGGATCTGGACGCGAGGAGCAACTATCCGGAGTTGGATCAGAACAACCGAAAGGCAGCGCTGATCAAGGTAGTCATCCCGGAAGCCGGTTTTGATTTCGATGTCGGGGTGATGGGTGTAGTAGGCGTAAGGCAGGAAGTCGGAGAGATCTGGGTGTATGTTCCGGAAGGTGTGCGCAAAATCACTGTCAGGCACCAGACCTACGGCATCATCAGGGACTATGAGTTCGGCTGCCCGATCGAGTCCGCATCCGTCTATGAGATGAGACTTCATTTGCCATTGCGGCCGAAAAGCACGGTTATAGTCAAGGATTCAATCGTGTACGTCCCTACTCCGGTCTCCGTACAGGCAACGCGTAAACGGAAACGGATCGGTGCAAGTATCCTCGCCGTCGGCAGCGTCCCGGATCCGTCCGGCGGAGTCATGATGGTCTGGAACCCCAAACGGTTCGGGGCATACCTGAAGGCCACCGGCAATCTCAAATCTTCCAGCCACAGTTACATCTGTCACGAGGACGGCACCACTGACAACGGCTACATCTGGACAAGCGGCGAAGGTCACGTCTCAAGGATGGCGGTCACTGGTGGAGGACTATTCAGATGCCTTGATTGGCTGAGCGTCAGCATCGGAGCCGGCTACGGCGACAGGACTCTTCTTTGGAAGGACTCCAAAGACAATTTCGCGAAAGTGACCGAAGCTTCCGCCCAAGGCATTGCCGCCGAGCTCGGCTCATTCCTTCGTTTCGGACGTTTTACCGCCTACCTCGGCACCAGCACCATCGCCTTCAAACGTCTCTACCCTGAACTCGGCGTCGGGCTTATCTTCTGACATTGTTATCTCTCTCCCAAAGTCCAGGCGCAACTAAAGAAGCGTCTCTCGACACGATTCGCGCCCGCTGGGTTCCTGTTGCGGCCCTTGATGCGGGGTACACGAAAAAAAGGAATGACTAAAAGCCATTCCCTCTTATTCATTAGGCACCGTTTCCGGCACCCTTGTACTGGGTAGGAGAATCGAACTCCTATTGCAAGATTGAGAATCTTGAGTACTAACCGTTATACGAACCCAGCGTTCTTTGGTTTTGGGACTGCAAAGATAGGTAAAAATCTTTAACCTCCAAATTTTTTATGCAGAAAAATGCGCACGAATCATTAAAGTATAGGAGTCAGCCTTTCTTGACGAGCCAAAGTATTCCAGAAAAAAGAGGAATGACTTTTCGGCCATTCCTCTTTCACTATCGTTTTCTCCGTGACAGAAATTACTTCTGACGGCTCTTGTATCTCTGGTAGAATTTGTCGACGCGGCCGGCGGTGTCAACGAGCTTGACTTTACCGGTGTAGAATGGGTGAGAGGTGTTCGAGATCTCGACCTTCACTACCGGGTACTCAACTCCGTCAACTACGAGAGTCTCTTTGGTCTCCGCGCATGAACGGGTGATGAACACGGTGTCGTTCGACATATCCTTGAAAGCTACAAGGCGGTAGGTTTCGGGATGAAGTCCTTTTTTCATTGCTTTATTGTTTTAAAAATTGTTTGTTCTTGTAAACAGACTGCAAATTTAGGAAAAACTTGTGGATTGGCAAACATTTTTGACAATAAGTAAGCGTTTAGTAAGCGTTAAAAAATAAGTTGAACTAAATTTTGTGTCAGATTTATGAGGATAGATTTCTTTTGGAAGAAGGAGTGTGCCGGTGGCACATGACTGATGAGAAAAGAAATATAGACCATAAAGATTCACAAATTGTTCAAGTTATTTTTTAATGATTACTAAATATTAAGTTTAACAAAACCAGGTACTATGAGTAAAAAAATCTGTATGGTCTTGGTCTTTCTGCTGACGATGGCAGGAATGCTGTCGGCCCAGACAAGAACCGTCAAGGGTAATGTCGTCTTCTCAGAGGACGGACAGCCGGCGATCGGAGCCTATGTCTCGGTGGAAGGAACCAAAATCGGTGGAATCACCGATGTCGACGGAAATTTCCAGATTACTGGAGTTCCAGCAAGTGCGAAATTCGTTGTTGTGACTTACCTTGGAGCCAAGGAAAAGAAGGTCGCGATCGCCGACGTGATGAAAATCATCGTTGAGCCGGATTCCGAAGTCCTTGAAGGAGTTGTTGTTACCGGTATGCAGAAAATGGACAAACGAATGTTCACCGGATCTGCTACGAAGATCAGCGCCAATGACGCCAAGTTGGATGGTATGGCCGACATCAGCCGTTCCCTTGAAGGAAAGGTGGCTGGCGTGTCCGTCCAGAACGTGTCGGGTACCTTCGGAACCGCTCCGAAGATCCGTGTCCGTGGTTCGACCTCCATCTATGGCTCGTCTAAGCCGCTGTGGGTAGTTGACGGTGTGATCATGGAGGACGTGGTCGAGGTCAGCGCCGAGGATCTTTCCTCTGGTGACGCCAACACCCTGATCTCCTCAGCGATCGCCGGCCTCAACTCCGATGATATTGAGAGTTTTGATATCCTTAAGGACGGTTCCGCCACTTCCATCTACGGCGCACGTGCCATGGCTGGAGTCATCGTCGTGACCACCAAGAAAGGTCGCGCTGGGCAGAACCACATCACCTACAACGGTGAGTATACCATGCGTCTGAAGCCGATGTACAGCACATTCAACATCATGAACTCACAGGATCAGATGGGCATCTATCAGGAGCTTCAGCAGAAGGGCTGGCTTAACTATGCCCACACCTCCACGGCCTCTGACAGTGGTGTCTATGGAAAGATGTATCAGCTTCTCAGCCAGTACGATCCAAGTACCGGTAAGTTCGCTCTCGCCAACACTCCTGAAGCTAAGGCGGAGTACCTCCGCGCGGCAGAGTACCGTAACACGGACTGGTTCGACCGTCTTTTCTCCACCGCCATCCAGCACACGCACTCTGTCAGCATCTCTGGCGGCTCAGACAAGACAAACTACTATGCGTCAATGAGTATCATGGACGACCCAGGGTGGACAAACCAGAGCAAGGTTCAGCGCTACACGGCCAACATGAACCTGACCTATAAGATTTTCAGCAATCTTTCCCTCAATCTTATCAGCAACGCCTCCTACAGAAAGCAGAAGGCTCCTGGAACCTTGAGCTCCTCGATCAACGCCGTTACAGGTGAGGTAAAGAGAGACTTCGACATCAACCCGTACTCCTATGCACTGAACACCTCCAGGACTCTTGATCCGGATGAGTTCTACACCAGGAACTACGCTCCTTTCAACATCATGTACGAGCTGGACAACAATTATCTCGATCTTGATGTTTTCAATTTCAGAAATCAGGCAGAACTGAAGTACACCCCGATCAAGAAGGTGGAACTCAGTGCTTTGGCCTCGGTTAAGTACTCGCAGACGACACGTGAGCACAATGTGCTCGACAACTCCAACCAGGCTCTTGCCTACAGGGAGATGAGTACTTCGACCATCAGGAACAGCAACCCGTTCCTCTACACGGATCCGGACAATCCTTATTCTCTTCCAGAGACTGTGCTGCCGCATGGTGGTATATTCCAACGTACTGACAACAAGATGTATGGTTGGGACTTCCGCGCGACCGCAAGCTACAACGACCAGTTCGGTGAGGATCACATGCTGAACCTCTACGGTGGTATGGAGGTCAACAGTGTGGATCGTCACGCTGTCTGGTTCAGAGGCTGGGGCATGCAGTATGACATGGGCGAGATCGCCAACTACAACTACCTCGTGTTCAAGAAGAGTTCCGAGGACGGAGCGGACTACTACACCATGGGCAACTCCCGTGAGCGCAGAGCCGCCTTCTTCGGTACGGGAACATATTCATTCAAAGGCCGCTACATTGTCAACGGCACCGTCCGCTACGAGGGTTCAAACCGTCTTGGCAAGTCCCGCACGGCAAGATGGCTCCCTACATGGAACGTGTCCGGAAGATGGAACGCCCATGACGAGCCGTTCATGAAGAGCCTCTACCCTTATGTTTCCCACTTCGCGCTCAAGGCTTCATATTCATTGACGGGAGAGAGCGGCCCTTCTTGGGTCAATAACTCCGAGGTGAAGATCAGCAGCGAGATACCTTGGAGACCTTCTTCAGGTCTCAGAGAGTCTCATCTCTACATCGCCAGCCTAGCGAACGAGGATCTTACATTTGAAAAGAAGCATGAGCTGAACATCGGTTTCGAGTCTGGCTTCTTTGACAACAGGATCAATTTCGCCTTTGACTGGTACAAGAGAAACAACTTTGACCTGATTGGTCTTACCAACACTCCGGGTGTCGGCGGTGAGGTCAGGAAGTACGGTAACATCGCTTCCATGAAATCCAACGGTGTGGAACTCAGTCTCACCACGACCAACATCAAGACAAAGGACTTCTCTTGGTCAACGAACTTCATCTACTCGCACACGAAGAACGAGGTTACGGATCTTCTTACCTCACAGAGAGTCATTGACCTGATCTCCGGTACCGGATTCGCCCAAGAAGGCTATCCGAACCACAGTATCTTCTCCATTCCGTTCAAGGGTCTGAATTCCGAGGGTCTTCCGACTTTCCTCAACGAGAGCGGTAATGTCACTGTGACGGACATCAACTTCCAGAACAGTGATCCGGACAAGCTCGGATTCCTTGAATATTCCGGAACTTCTGAACCTACCGATGTCGGCTCGTTCGGCAACACCTTTAAATTCAAGAGATTCACTTTGAATGTGTTCATGACCTACTCATTCGGCAACGTCATCAGGCTTGATCCGGTCTTCAAGAATTCTTACTCTGATCTCTCCTCGATGCCTAAGGAGTTCAAGAACCGTTGGGTTGTTCCGGGAGACGAGAACACCACTACTGTTCCTGTCATCGCCAGCCGTTGGCAGAACAAGAAGTACACATCATTGAGTTATGCCTATAATGCCTACAACTACTCCACGGAGCGCATCGCGAGCGGAGACTTCATCAGAATGAAGGAGATCTCTCTTTCCTATGAGTTGCCGTCCAAGATCGTAAAGGCGATGAAGATGAACTCTATGTCTCTCAAGCTGCAGGCTACGAACCTTTTCCTCGTCTATGCTGACAAGAAGCTGAACGGACAGGATCCGGAGTTCTTCAACACCGGAGGTGTGGCTGTTCCGGTGCCTAAGCAGTTCACTTTGACACTTAAACTCGGACTCTAAACACAAGAAAAGACATGAAAACATTCAAAATATCATACATTCTGGCTGCAACCGTCATCTTTGGCCTTTCAGCCTGCAACAAATTCCTCGACACGACTCCGGACAACAGAGCCACTGTCGATTCCGAGGAGAAAGTGATCTCTTTGGTGGGTTCCGCCTATTCAGAGAATGACCACATCCTCATCGCGGAGTTCTACTCTGACAATGTGGACAACTATGGTGTCCAGTACACGGGAACCAGCCGCTTCTTCGATTCCATCTATCAATGGAGTGAGCTGCAGGAATCCAACAACGAGTCTACCGAGAGAATCTGGGGATCCTATTATTCGGCCATCGCCGCCGCCAACCAGGCCATCATCGCCATCGACGAACTCGGCGGGCCAGAGCGCTCCACAGCGATGAGTCAGGCTCTAGGCGAGGCCTATCTCTGCCGTGCCTACTCGCATTTCATCCTCGTGAATATGTTCTGTCTGCAGTACAACAAGAAGACCAGCACCACTGATCTCGGAATCCCGTACATGACAAAGCCGGAGACCACTCTCGCCCCTCAGTACGAAAGAGGGAATGTCGCAGCTGTCTACGCGCAGATCGAGGAGGATCTTGAGAAAGGACTGGCTCTTGTGGGTGATGACAACTACACGGTGCCTAAGTACCATTTCAACAAGCTCGCGGCCTATGCTTTTGCGGCCCGTTTCTACCTTTTCTACGAGAAGTATGATCTGGTGATCAAGTATGCGGACATGTGTCTGGGGTCTTCTCCTGCCACAATGCTCAGGGATTATGACGTGCTGGCCACAATGCCGAACGGAAGCCCTCAGCAGCAGCCTACCACCCTCCACTATGTTGATCCGTCTGTCAACGCTAACCTTCTCCTCTTCACTGCCTTCTCGGTGATGGGACAGGCTTTCGGAGCGTACGGCACAGCCTCGATGTACTCGCACGGCTCTTATCTTGCCACTTATGAGGACTGCCAGGCCGCCCAGCCTTGGGGGACATCCGCCTACAAGGACGCCCCGTCCGTGTACACGGGAAGTATGGACAGAGTGATCTTCTGGAGATGCCCAAGAATATTCCAGTACACCGATCCTGTTGCCGGAATCGGCTATGTAAGAACTGTCTATCCGGCTTTGAGTACGGATGAGTGCCTGTTGAACAGGGCTGAGGCCTACGTTCATCTTGGTGACTACAACAAGGCCTGCGACGACCTCAACCTTTGGGTACACAATTGCAACAAGACCAAGGATGTCATGACTCCGGAATCCATCAAGGCGTTCTACGACAAGGTGGACTACTGGGAGTGGAACAAGGCCACTGTCAAGAAGCACATCAATCCTGTTTTCGGTGCCGTAGAGGAAGGCTCTCAGGAAGAGGCTATGTACCAGTGCATCGTCGCCGCCAAGAGGATCGAGTCTCTTGGTCTTGGCCAGCGTTGGTTCGACGTGAAGCGTTTCGGAATCGAGATCCATCGCAGAAGCATGAACATGGCTGGCAAGCCGGAAACCCTTACTGATTCGATGCCTATTGATGACCCTCGCAGGGCTATGCAGCTTCCTGTGCGTGTCATTGCCGCCGGCATCACACCTAACCCTCGCTAAACTTGGTTTTCAGTAAAAATTATGAAAATGAAAAAAACAATAACATATTTCTTGATGGCCGTTGCTGCCCTTTCCGCCAGCGTCTCCTGCTCGGAGGACGAACTGGATCCGGTCAGCATCATATCGGTGGATCAATACACTAAGAATGAGTTTGACAAGTGGCTTGACGCCAAGTTTGTCACCCCTTACAACATCGAGTTCAAGTACCGCTACGAGAACATCGAGTCCGATCTGAACTATTACACGATCCCGGCGGATTATGAGTGTTCTGTTATCCTCGCCCATCTGGTGAAGTATCTTTGTGTGGAGACTTATGATGAGGTCGGTGGAATGGACTTCACACGTCAGTATTTCCCTAAGGAATTTTTCCTCATCGGTGAATGGCAGTACAAGAACAATGGTACCTACATTCTCGGAACGGCGGAAAGCGGCAAGAAGATTCTTCTCGCCGGAGTCAATTACCTTAAGAAGTCCCTGGATTCCGCTTCCGGACTTAACAGCCGTTATTTCAAGACGATCCATCACGAATTCACCCACATCCTAAATCAGACCAGAGATTACCCTGCTGGTTTCCGTGAGGTGACTGGAACTACCTATGTGGCAGACAGCTGGAGCGCTTCTCCTTACAATGTCGGCTATCTCCAAAGAGGCTACATCTCGTCTTATGCCCAGCACTCTTCAGGTGAGGATTTCGCCGAGATGCTTTCTCTCTATGTCGTCAACACTCCGGAATGGTGGGAGTCACAGCTTACCACGGCTGCTTCCGGCGGTGCCAATGGCGCGGAATTGATCAAGACCAAACTTGACTTTGTCCGTTCCTACATGATGGACTCCTTCAAGATTGACATTGATGTACTCCGCGCGACAGTTCTTCGCCGCCAGGGTGATGTGGTTTCCGGTAATGTTGATCTTACCGGTTTGGATCTTAATTAATACTAATGAATATGAAGACAAGAATCAAAATACTTTTTGCGGCAGTCTTGTTCGGGACCGTCTTCCAGTCCTGTCTTAAGGATCAGGCGGATGTCTTTGATGATTCGCCTACCGTGAGGATGAACGCCTATCTCGCGAATGCTAAGAAGGTTCTGATGAAACCAGAAAAAGGATGGGTGATGTACTACTATCCGGACAAGTACCAGTCTTACGGTGGCTATAACTACACCGTTAAGTTTGATGCGGAAAGCGCTGAGGTTGGCTTCGAGCTTTCTGAGGATTTAAGCGACACGGTCACAAGCCTCTACCGCCTTGGCAATGACACCGGCCCAACCCTCTCATTCGACACGAACAACGATTTCATGCATTACTTCTCCACGCCGTCCTCAACTAATTACCAGGCTTTTGGCGGAGACTTTGAGTTCATGTTCCTTGAAGTCAGTGACGCTTGCGTGAAGATGATGGGCCGACGTTCAGGCAACATCATTATGATGAAGCCTCTTGAAGAGGATGCCGTTTCATTCCTTGAGAAGGTAAGGTCTGCCTCAGAGGGTTTTATCATCAGTGGAATGGAAGGGTCTGTAGGAGGTCAGGAAGTCAAGGCCTCCCTCGACCAGAGCTACCAGCAGATAACTTTCAAGTTCGGTGACAAGGAAGAGGAACTCGCCTATATGTTCACTCCGCAGGGTATCCGCCTGTACGAGCCGATTGAGATAGGTGGCGTGACGTTCGATGAGCTTAAGTTTGACGCCAGCACCTTCAAGCTGGAAATCGTTAACTCTTCAGACGTGATCCAGGGTACCGTGCCGGAGGGCTTCAGAAGATACGAGGAGTACGAGGGAGAGTACTGGCTCTACTACAATCGTGAGAATGAGGCTGATCTGAAATACGATTCGGTCGCTGTCGTTCTTTCTCCGGGAGTGAAGAATTCCACTTACAAGATGTCAGGCCTGAATCCAAATTATGACATTACCTGGGAATACGACAGGTCAGAGGGAACGCTTACATGGAAGATTCACGCTTTGGGTTATCTCCCTAATGGTAACGAGGTGCGTCTCTGCGCTATGGACGGGGCTTCCGGAGGTTACACCTGGCCGAATAAGAAGGTGATGGGTTCCACAGTGTGGAACGGGGACGAGAAGAATCCGGTCTACTACATCCAGCCTGAGTATCTCTGGGGTGGCAACCGTGTGTCCAACTCATTCTATCTCTGTATGTGGGGTCCTAACGGGAATAGGCTTGGCGCTCCGGCCACAAGCACCGGATGGCGATTCCTCAATAAACTTACGAATGTAAGATGGTTATACTCTCTTGCTAAGAAATAGAAGCGGGTGCTTCCATCCTTCCGTCTGATCGGAAACGGATGGTTGTCCATAACAGCGGCGGGCTAGAAGATTCTTTTAGCCGCTCGCCGTCATTATGTCTGCTCATCGCCGATCCGGATCGACCATATTATTAACCCATATTGTAAGCATTCGATAAAGTGTTTATAGATTCGAATGGGATTTGAGGTATAATACTCTTTCGCAATTCCTCGATTATCGATGACCGGGAATGAAAATCAGGCATATTCAATCATTCTTGGGGATTAATTGCTAACTTTGCAGGTTGTCGGTTCGCGGAGGCTGTGCGGGCCGCTGAAGGAAGAATATTCAAAACATAACGATATGTACAGATCACACACATGCGGGGAACTCCGCATTGAGAATGTCGGGCAGAAGGTGACCCTTGCCGGTTGGGTGCAGAGGTCCAGGAAGCTCGGAGGAATGACTTTCATCGACTTGCGTGACCGCTATGGCATCACGCAACTCGTGCTTGAGGCCGATGCCGACGCCGCCTTGGTCGAGAAGGCGACCTCTTTGGGACGTGAATATGTCATCCAGGCCATCGGCGAGGTTGTCGAGCGCCAGAGCAAGAACCCTAAGATGGGTACAGGCGACATCGAGATCCGGCTTGAGGCGATATACATCCTCAACAAGTCCGCGGTGCCTCCGTTCACCATCGAGGACGAGAGCGACGGCGGCGAGGATCTCCGCGCCAAGTTCCGTTACCTTGACCTGAGAAGGAATCCTCTCCAGAAGGCGCTGGCCCTGAGGCACAGGCTTGCCCACGAGGTGCGCAACTACCTCGATGCCCACAACTTCATGGAGATCGAGACTCCGTACCTGATCAAGTCCACTCCGGAGGGAGCCCGCGACTTTGTCGTGCCTTCCAGGATGAATCCGGGACAGTTCTACGCCCTTCCGCAGTCTCCTCAGACCTTCAAGCAGCTGCTGATGGTCGCCGGCTACGACCGCTACTTCCAGATCGTGCGCTGCTTCCGTGACGAGGATCTGCGCGCCGACCGTCAGCCGGAGTTCACCCAGATCGACTGTGAGATGTCCTTCGTCGAGCAGGAGGATGTCCTGAATATGTTCGAGGGAATGATGAGGACGATGTTCAAAAACGTCCTCGGAGTTGACATCCCGAACCCTATGCCTCGTATGAGCTGGTACGACGCAATGGACAAGTACGGTTCTGACAAGCCGGATGTCCGTTTCGGAATGACCATTCACGAGATTACAGACAAGGTGAAAGGCAAAGGCTTCTCCGTTCTTGAGGACGCTGCCTACGTCGGAGCCATCGCGGTTCCGGGCGGCGCTGAATACACCCGCAAGCAGATCGATGAGCTGACCGAGTGGGTCAAGAGACCTCAGGTCGGAGCCAAGGGCTTGATCTACATCAAGCTCAACGCCGACGGCTCCGTCAAGTCCTCGATCGACAAGTTCTACTCACCTGACGAGTTGAAAGTCATCGCCGAGGCCGTTGAGGCCAAGACCGGTGACATCGTGTTCGTGATGTCAGGTGACAGCAACCGCAAGGTGCAGACAATGCTTGGCGTTCTGCGTATCGAGATGGGCAACAGGCTCGGCCTCCGTGACCCTAAGGTCTTCGCCCCGCTTTGGATCGTCGACTTCCCGCTTCTTGAGTGGAGCGAGGAAGAAAACCGTTTCACAGCTATGCACCATCCATTTACAATGCCGATGGATGAGGATATCCCGCTTCTCGACACAGATCCGGAGCACATGGTTCTGTTCTACAGCAATAGGAAAGAGGATCTGGAGAAGGTCTGCGCCAATGCCTACGACTTCGTGCTGAACGGCACAGAACTCGGTGGCGGCTCGATCCGAATCCACGATGCGGAGGTTCAGAAGAGAATGTTCGAGGTTCTGGGCATCGGTCCTGAGGAGGCTGAATATAAGTTCGGATTCATCATCCACGCCTTCCAGTACGGTGCTCCGCCTCACGGAGGTCTGGCATTTGGTTTCGACCGTGTCTGCACACTATTCGCCGGCAAGGAGTCCATCCGTGATTTCATCGCCTTCCCGAAGAACAACCAGGGACGCGACGTGATGATCGACTCTCCGTCCATGATCGACCAGTCCCAGCTAGACGAGCTCAGTTTGGATCTCCGTCCGCAGCAGGAGAAGTAGTTCCCGTCCTGTCGCCGGGTCTGTCGAAGCGACGTGAAACAAAGCATGAAAGTGTGACCGGATTGTCCTTCGGTCACACTTTCATTTCTCTCACACTCGCGCGGTTCACCAAAAGTGTCAACCATTCTCAGATTAATATTAAATTTGTTTGTTTGGTGCGATAAGGCTATCTCAAAAATCTCGTTTTGGTGCATAATGTGGTGATTAAATTTGTTTGTTCGGTGCAGAGGTGTTATATTTGTCTTTGAAAAACAGTGATTTATGAAAAGGAAAATATATAATTCCCTTTTGAGATGGAAAAACGAGGAGAAAGGCAAGGTCGCCCTCCTCGTGGAAGGAGCAAGGCGGGTGGGAAAGAGCTTCATAGTGGAGGAGTTCGCCAAGAATGAGTACAAGTCATATATTCTTGTGGACTTCGCGCACATCGGTAAAGCGATGAAGGAAGTTTTTGATGAGTATCTGAATGAAACTGACACATTTCTTATCTTTTTGCAGAATGTCGCTGGTGTCCAGCTGTACGAGAGAGAGTCATTGATTATTTTCGATGAGGTTCAGAAATATCCAATGGCGCGTCAGGCCATCAAGCATCTTGTAGCGGACGGAAGGTATGATTACATAGAGACCGGGTCATTGGTAAGCATCAATGAGAACACCGAGGATATTCTTTTGCCTTCCGAGGAGAGACCTCTTCAAATGTACCCTATGGATTTTGAGGAGTTTTTATGGGCGTTGGGCGATGAGATGACCATGCCGTTCGTCAAGACGTGTTTTGAGAATCGATGTCAGCTTGGCCCGATGCACCGTAAGGCGATGACCCTGTTCCGGCAGTATCTGATTGTCGGAGGAATGCCGCAGGCGGTTAAAGAATTTGTTGAAACGGGGATATTCCGTAAAGTAGACACGGTGAAGCGGGATATTCTGGCATTGTACCGTCGTAGCATTGACAAGCACGTCAATGGGTACACGGAAAAGGTTAAGGCGGTGTGGGATCAGATACCGGGCGAGCTTCAGAAACATGAGAAGAAGTTCCGCCTTGCAAGTTTGGGTGAAGGCGCGAGATACAGAAGCTATGAGTCATCGTTCCTTTGGCTGAAGGACGCTCGTTTTGTGAATATCTGCAATGGTGTTACGGAACCTCAGGTAGGCATGAGACTGAAACGAGATGACCGGACTTTCAAATGTTATATGGGAGACACTGGGCTCCTGATTTCTCACGCGTTCGATGAGAAGACTATCCAAGGCGAGGAGCTGTATCAGAAACTTCTTCTTGGCAAGTTGGAAATCAATGAAGGGATGCTCATGGAAAACATTGTCGCCCAGATGTTTGTTGCAAGCGGTCACTCTTTGTATTTCTATAGCAATTATTCAACGGTCTCAGAGGACAGGATGGAGGTTGACTTCCTTGTAGAAAAGCCGACATTGACAAACGCCCATAACATTTGCCCGGTTGAGGTGAAATCTGGCAAGTATTCCTGCTTCTCATCCTTGTCAAAATTCCGTGATAAGTTCAAAAAACAACTTCATGTTCCTTACGTAATTTATACCCAGGATTATAAAGAAGAAAACGGATATGTGTTCCTTCCGATCTATATGACACCACTGCTATAGAAATAGCGACAAATCCAAATTATTTTTTAAGGATTACTAAGTTCTTTTTCTTGAAATTTTCGTATGTATTATCCTCTATTGATTCGTTCTACCAATTCATCTGGTGTAAGTATCTCCATCTTGGAGAAACCAAACCACTTTTTGCCTAAGT
>ERZ780166.391-NODE-391-length-35492-cov-4.799136_pt1 | contig 35492 bp, 56 predicted proteins | sample MGYA00511366_ERZ780166 | MGnify/ENA primary metagenome ERZ780166 (study PRJEB29588, sample SAMEA2162231) | human gut metagenome | biome: human gut; feature: human-associated habitat; material: faeces | place: Denmark | collected 2008/2010 ...
GATGGGTCTTATCGGTATGGGTAACAACCCTATGGTTGGTGCTACTGTGGCTGTGGCTGTGGCTATTCAGGAAGCTGCTGATAACAACAGATTCTAGTAGAATCTATTAGAAATTCTAGGTTTTTCGGAATTTTGAATAAATCATAATATATGTGGACAAGCCAAAAAAAGTAGGATTTGTCCACATATTGTCCACAGAATTTTAAGCTGTGGACAAATGTTAAAAGGCATCTGCATAAAAGCAGGTGCCTTTTAAGTTATAACCTGTTTAAAATCTCAACACCTTGCTCCTCCATCTTATCAGTTAGGTGTGCATATATATTGAGAGTTGTTTCAATGTCTTTATGGCCAAGCCGCTGTTGTACAAACTTAATAGGTGCGCCCTCCTCTAAGAGCATACAGCAGTGCGTATGGCGGAGGCTGTGCATATCAAATAAAGGAAAGCCTAGCTGATAGTGAACTATGCGGCCAAGGTGCTGAGTAATTCTCGGCTGGCAGTAGGTACCATTTTCGCGGACGTTAACCAAAAATATTTCAGTACTGCCTTCAGGAATGGTGTAACCTTGAATATCATGAATAAGCTGCCGCTGGGAGTTGACATATTGATGTGTGTAATATTCATCATAATAAGGACGTGCCTTGTCCTGCCTGGCTTTCTCACGCTTCAATAGAGCTGAGAGGGTAGTACTCATAGCTATTTTGCGGTAGGAGTTGTATTTAGGCGGACACAATGTCCAGTATCCGGAGGACTCCATTTGAATCTGCTTGTTAATGTCAATTTTATTATTATCAAAGTCTATATCGTCCCAGGCTAAGGCGAATATCTCACCCAGACGTAAACCACAATGATATGCCAGCATCAGAGGAACATGACATGATGAACCTTCCGGAAAGCGGGTAATAATCGCTTTCCATTGTTCCGGAGTGACAGCTTCACGAACTTTCTTTTTAACCGGTTTATCAGGAACGGCATTCGGTAAAGGATTTCGGACATAGAGCAGGGGGTTAGAACGGATGTAGTGCAATGGCTCAACAGCGTAATTAAGTGCTTTATTTAGTATGGATTTAATTACAATTCTTGAGTTTTTGGAATATCCCTCGTTGAAAATATGGTTAATAAACTCCTGACAAACGGAAGCATTGAGGGACTGTAATTCATATTTTCCGAGAAAAGGTTTAATGTACAGCCTTATCTTCTTTTCGTAGTTTCTTAGTGTGGCATCCCCTAAGTTGATTTTACAATATGTATCATAATAGTAATCAAGATAATCTGATACAGATATATTATTAGGACTGAATTTTAAACCGGAATTTTTATATTCGTTATAAGCTGCATTGCCGGCTTCGAGTGCCTCGGCTTTGGTTCGGAAGCCGCCTTTTGTATCCCATTGACGTTTTCCAGCCTGTGAGGCTATCTCATATCTGTATTCCCATTTTGTTCCTCTTTTTCTTGCGGTGACTGATCCCATAAAAAAACACTCCTCTCATAAAAAAATAGGTGCATTTAAGAAAGGGGTGTGATATACTGATTTTGGTGAATTGGGTGTGCATCACATCCCTTGGAAGCTCATCTGTTTGGAGACGGATGGGCTTCTTTTTTATTTAATTGATTTTGATATGTTAAGCCCTGTCTCGCTGAACATGAACAGGTAACCGTTCATTTCAAGAAAAGGACCATACTTACTGTGATAAGCGTTAATACAGTCGATAAGAAACTCCTCCGACACTTCAAGGAACTCCGCCGTCTCATGTATGGAGCGGCAGCCGTGTTTAAATGCCAGCACGAAGAACTGTAGGGGGAGAAGCTTTCCGTAAGCCCACATGCGGGCACGGTGCTCCTGCTTGCGGTTCGATATGTTATCTTGGTCAAGAATATCTCCAGTTGTAGTGTAGTAGTGTCCGAGCTCCTCAGCGAGTGTGCATGTCTTATCGACATTGGACATATTGTGCCGGATTGCAATTTTATTGTTATAAATGCGTCCGGCACTTGAAGTAAGCGGCTTCTCTTTTATTATCAGACCTTCATCGGCATATTCTTTAAGTAAATCTTCATAACTCATGCATTCATCTCAATTCCAAATTATTTATAACATTTTCCACAAGGCTCAAGCCCAAGCTCATTTACGGCTTTATTTTTTGTGACTTGGTAGGCATTGTCAGGGTTTATCGGGTAACAGGTATTCTTAGAGTGATATTTCTTCCCGGTTTCCGATACCCACACTAATTCGTCACCTGCATTGACGGTCGTTGGCTGTTCAGCTACAAGGGACTCTGTGACTGCTTCGGTTGTAGTTACAATTTCTGTTGTGGTTTCAGGTACTGCCTGAGTTGTTGTTTCTTCAGGAGTAGTGGTCTCCGCCTCGGTTATTTCAGGTGCAGCAGTCTCAGTGGTAGGTGGCTCTGCCGTGGTTGTCTCAATGGTGGTGGTTTCTACTGTAGTGGTTTCAACCATGGTGGTTTCTACTGTAGTGGTTTCAACCGTTGATGTTATGGTATTTTCTTCAGTCGATTTATTTTCTACAACTTTGATACTGATAGTCTCTTCTGAATACTCAATGGAGCCGACGGTTGTTTCATAAGCCGTAGAGGTCGTCTGGGGCTGGTCAGAACCACCCTTGCCACCGCCGATAACACCTAACACGCATACAACACCTACGACACCCGCAATAACTTTCATATTCGGTTTCTTCTTTGAATTAGTAGATTTTGATTTCATAATATGTACTCCTTCGATTAAAAATCGTCACTCTCCATAATCGCATCATCAGCCTCAATCTGCTCCTGAGTAGCATCGGGGTTTAAATGTGCTGCGCGGATATGGACCGGTTTATCATCAGGAGAGCTATTCTTACTTTTGCCGTCAAAATATGTTTTCTTAATATGTTCTTTTACAGAATCTCTTAATTGTTTTGGAAGAGATATGTAAATATCAACAATCTGTCTATCAAGCTCATCAAGGTTATAATGAGCACAAAGCTCATCCAAGATTGTCTGTGGCAAATCATCAAACATATCACCTTTGCCATACATTAAATAATCGTAGTTCACGTTATATTCACGGCATATTGATTTGACCATTTGTTCAGTAATGTTACGGTTGCCATTCTCTATCGCTGAAATGGCGGCTTTTTTAACACCTAGTTTTTCACCGAACTTATCAAGAGTCATGTTGAGTGATTTACGAACTTCCCTTACACGTTCACCTTGCGTCATTTTATTAGTCACCTCCTTTTCAAATGTAGAATATCACGTTTTATGTCAAAGGTCAATAAAAAAAGTTTGCAGAGTAGACAAAAAAGTGTTGACAAAATCTACAGAGCATACTATCATGTATGCATAGCAAACAAACAGGAGGTGAAAACAATATGGCAGACAATGAGAAGGAACTTATCAACGAGACTGACGAGAACCAGAGCAATGACATCATGAAGCAGACCGCGGAGGTGGATGACTTAATCACAATGCTGAAGAATCTCGAGCCGCTTGAGAAGAGAGAGGTAAGAGGAATCATGATTGGCATGCAGATGGCAAAGATGGGTGGCAAGATAGCGTGATGAGGTGAGAAAAAATGGAAGATGAATTATTAACAATTTCTGAGGTCAGTAAAATACTCAAGGTAAATGTGGGGTTTGTGCATAGGCTTCGCAAAGCAGGAATTTTAAAATGTATGTACTGCGGCTCTTACAAGGTAAGAAAAATAACTCTTTTAAAGTTCATGGAGGAGTATGACGGAAAGGACTTAAGCGACCTTAATAATATTAAAGAGATGGGTTCTGAAGAAGATGTTACGGAATCTGGAGCTATGGCAGCAGGAGCATAGGAGGTGTAGGCATGGGAAATATAGTTCCGCTAATGGTAATAAAAGCAGTGAAAAAAGCTGCCAGATACGGTATTCCCACAGAGATGGCTAGGGAGATAGCGCACTACATGCTTGCGGCTGATTCGCCCACATGCAGGGTACCATATGATGAGGTTATGACGCTTGTTGATATTGTCAAGCGCCATTGGGAGTACTCAAGCAGCTTCAATAACACAGCGCAGGTGTACATCGTGGTATACAACATATCGCATGACACAGAGTTCATGGAGAACATGGCAGAGTACATAAAATGCCGCGATGGCTTGCCTACAAATGTAGCTCAGGTAGTGCATGATTTGATGGATCAGGCGGAAGAGATTACGCTGAAAGAAGCTCTTTCAGTAGCTGATATAGTGTTAAAAGAGATTGAAACAGGTGACAATTACTGGTCTACAAGGCTGGCAGTCAGACAGGAGAAACAATAATGGGCTGGATAGGAGAGATAAACACGCTGGAAGAACTTGAAGCACTCATGTGCGACAATGTTCTTCCGGCACCAAAGTATCCGGACGCGTACTACAGACTGCCGAGAAGAAAGGCGGTTAAGAGGCTTATCACATACGCGACGGAGATTGTTTTAATGAGTGGAGGTGTGATTTATGAGTGATTGGAAGATTGAAGAGATTTACAAGATAGAGAGCGAGGTCAATGAGATGGCAGTTGACATTGATGGGCTGAGCTATCTGGTGATTTTCGGCAAGCACGAGAATGGAGGTTTTTGTGCCATTCCGCAGATGGGCGTGTCCTGTGAACTGTCATCGCATGATAAATTCGAGGACACAGGTTATAATGCGGCAAATCTGAGCCGTGTTATCAAGAGCAAAGCAAAGGCGAGGTGTATAGCTGAGGCGATACATCTGGCAGCGTGCGCGGGTCGGCAGGAATGAGAACATACAAGGTATTCATTTTTATAAAAACTATAGCCATTACGCTTTTTGCCATGGCAGCAGGGGCAGGGTGCTGTTACTGCATTATGGCAGAGTCACAGCCATACATAATGCCGGTCGAATCAATTTCATATGAAATTGAAACGCTTCCGCATGAAAATGAAACACTTCCGGCAGGTTTTGAACCGCCTGAGCGTGAATCAGATACAGTGCGCAAAGAAACACAGCTGGTTATAGAATGTCAGACGCAAGTTGCACCGGAGCAACATATATATGATATCCCGCTTTCTCCGGAGCTTCAGAACGGCGTGAGGGAGCTTGCAGACCAATACGAACTGTCCTATGAGCTTGTGCTGGCTGTGATTATGACAGAGAGCTCCGGCAGGGCGGACACGGTAGGCGATGGCGGTGACTCCGTTGGGCTTATGCAGATACAGCCCAAGTGGTACGGAGAGCTGATTGCCAAGACCGGATTAAGTGTGGACAAGCCTGTTGAGAATGTGGAGTTAGGAATATTGATACTCTGCAGTTTTATGGAGGAGAATGACGGAAGCCTTGACAGGGCACTGAAACAGTACAACTCCGGCAATCCGGATTTTCCTGATAATGGGTACATAGAGAAGGTATATGAATGGCTTGATTACTTTGAGGAGGCAGCAGATGACAGAGGAGCAGTTAATGAATAAGATGCGCGGCTCCGCAGAGGAATACAGGGAGCTGATACATAACCGCCAGTATGTCCGGGCAGTGAACCTCTATAACAAGGTCAGGGCAGTAGCGGTCTATGTGGAGCTTCCGGAGGACAGGCTTGTGGAGCTGTTCGGCAGGTATGACCCGGAGGATAAGAATGTACAGAATGGTCTGTTTGACCAGAGAAATGTTGCTTCGGTGGCGGACAGGGCTTTTAAGCAGGAGCTTGAAGAAAACCGCAGGGGGAATCCGACACAGATAAGAGATTTTGAGCATTATCTCCCCCGAAGCTATTTTTTAGAAAAACAAAAGAGGTAATGCTTCATAAAAGAAACATTACCTCAAGGTATTCGTGATACCCATACCGACAAAAACAGTGTATCACGAATACCTTAAAAAGTCAATGAAAACGCGGTCAAAGCCGCATTTTCATAACAATCTAAGTATATTAAAGTTATGACAACGAGAGGGTGATACATTGTACTGGAGAGACACATGGAGATTCAATGGATCCATAGAGTATGAGCTTAAATATGCAGGCAAGTATGGAGCCAAGGGGGAGAAGAGAGGCAAGAGAAAGAGAGCTTCCCCCGAACAGATTAAAAAACAGAACCAGTCCATCAGGGAGAACAAGGTCAGGAGGCTCATCAAAGCGAATTTCACGGAAGATGATTTATGGTGCACTGTGAAATACAAGGCAGGTGAACGTCCGCCGCTTGAACAGGTGCGTGAGGACATTAAGAAGTTTCTTAGGCAGGTCAAGGCAGAGTACAAGAAGCATGGAGCAGGATTTAAATATATCAAGCGCCTTGAGATAGGAGCCAGAGGAGGAGTCCACCTGCATATACTGGTCAACCGTATAAAAGGAGTTGACACGGACAGGCTTCTCCAGAAGCTGTGGCCACATGGCAGAATCAACTATGAATCATTGTATGAGTCCGGCGGCTATGCAGACCTGGCTTCGTACATAGTAAAACAACCGACCGATGAGATAGAGGGGCAGCTCTCAATGTTCACAGAGGATGAATGCAGGGAGTTTAAGAGCTACTCAACCTCCAAGAACCTCATCCGGCCACAGCCTGAGCGCAAGGAGTACCGCCGCTGGACACTCCGCGACCTTGTGGAGAATGGTCCGAAGCCGACACCGGGCTACTACATAGACAAGGATTCAATTGTGAGCGGCGTGAACCGCTACACCGGAATGAGCTATTACCGTTACACGGAATACAGAATAAAAAACGATGAGAGAGGAGGGTAAGGATGCAGCACGTCAATATCATTACGCAGTCCGGCATTAAGACAGTAAAACCAAAAAACGGTGCAGTAGGCTATGTCCTTGAAACGCAGACATCGAAAGGAACCGCCACATTGAGCAGGGTGTTTACTGTGAGCGAACAGACGATGAATGCCTCCGAGCTCACCGCCCTCATCGAGGCATTGAAACGTCTGCGTGAGCCTTGCAGCCTCACGATATACACGGATTCGACCTACATAGCCGGAGCTATAACACAGCACTGGCCGGACAAGTGGGAGGCAGCGGACTGGAGGACGGCAAAGGGCAGGGACGTGGCTAATAAAGAATTATGGCAGGAGCTTATGAGGCTTTTGAAAGAGCATGAGGTAAGCTTCGACACAGAGAATGACGTAGGCTATCGGTCATGGCTTATGACCGAGATAAACAGAAAGGAGAGAACACATGTTTGACAAGTTTGGGGAGTTTGATTCAGCAGAGGAGATTAACAGGGCGGCAGCAGCACAGAGGGCAGAGGGAGATATCGATGCGGTCATGAAGATTGCCGCAGAGAACGGAATTGACAAGGAGGATGCTAAGGATTATGCAGACGGAATAGTCGGGGAGCTTACAACGCCGCTCCTTGCGGCACTGGGTAAGCTTGAGGTTGAGAGCAGGGAGCTGAAGCTTGCGGGGGTGCTCATTGACTGGACGGACGAGTTAAAAACAATGTGCACTGAATCGCCGGAATTTGCCCTGGCGGTTCGCCGTAAGGGCAAAGACCTTGCCGGCTACATAGCGCTCACTGCTGAGTCCGGCTATGAGCACAGAGCGGTGGTCGATAAGCGCATAGTCGAAAAGACCACAACCATAAAACAGATTATGGGCTCACATGAGTTTGCCATAGGCATTCCGGACAAGCGGACAAGAAGAGAGCTTGCAGAGAAGTACTATCTCAGACAGGAGACAGTATGAGGGCGTACAAAGGTTTTACAAAGGACTTGGTGTCACACTTTGGTGATGGCAAGAAAGAGACATGCCACTTCGTTCCGGGCGAGACAAAGGAAGTTGAGGCAAGCAAGACGGCACGGAACGGCTTCCACTGCTGTGAGAATCCGTTTGAGTGCCTCCGGTACTATTCATTTAACGGAGAGAACAGGTTTTTCATAGTCGAAGCAGGCGGTGATATCGATGAGGATGAGGACGAGCGTATCGCCTGTACAAGGATAACACTTATCGAAGAGCTTACCCCACTCAGATTCGCTGTGGAGGGTATGAGGTATATGATAACCTATCCGGCAAGACAGAACTGGGAACAGACAATAAGCGGTGCGAGGGTTGCGAAGGACAGAGCCGAAGCCAATGGTAAAAACCATATTGCCATAGCGCGGGGCGAACACCCGGTTGTCAGCGGAGTGAAAGGAAGCATTTTAGGACTAATCCGCGAGCAGGAAGGAATAATCACCGGCGTGAAGCTGTTCATTGTGACAGCGGAGCAGGAGGGACAGATGTATACACTTAATGACTCAAGAGAGCTTCAAAAGGTATAGGAGGTGGACTATGAGAAAGAAGCTGATAGAGAGTACACAGCCACCTAAATGCCGCAGGCAGGGCTGGTGGACGATTGTACAGGAGACAGAGGACATAATAGTCCTCAATATCTTCTGTGATGGAAGACTGAAATCGAGGCACTGTATAAACATATCAAAAAAAGATTATGCCACATGGCTTCCGCGCGGTGAATGGACTGCATGCAAGATAGAGTGGAGCTATGACATAGAGACTGAGTGGCAGTACAGGTATTACAACAAGAACAAGGTGAAGCTTTTCATGCTGTCGGACAGCGATAAAAAACTGCTTTATGAAAGATTCGGGGAGGACAGTCAGAAAAGCCTGTCATATTTATTTGAGCTTATAAGCAGGTCGGAATATGAATGGGCATGTGAACGAAGGGAGGAGGCCGAGAAAAGGCGCCGGAAAAGAGTTGACGATGTCATGTCAAAAATACCGCCGCTTCCGGAGGACATAGAGGACTGGTTTTATAAAACTGCCGTTGGGGAGAACTTCGCATTCAAGGATGAGGACACGGGAGAGTTCGTATGCACGATATGTCGCAACGGTTTTCCGAGAGGGAAATACACTCAGGACAATGGAGAACCGGTGCGAAACAATGATATTGTGTCCTGTCCGCACTGCGGCAGCAGGATAAGATTTAAAACATTAAAAAGGGCAGTATATGTAGATAAAGACATCGTCATTATACAGCCTGTTGATAACACAATGTCAGTCATAAGATTTTACACTATCAATGGCATGGTAAATACAAAGGAGAAAATTTTTCATGCGTGGGAGAGAATCAGGGTTATGACAGGTAGGGGAGATAATACAGCACCACACAGGAATGTGTATTACAGACAGTATGGCGGTGAATTTGATAACAAAAGCAACCCACAGCAGCACAGAATAGCAGGTAAGCAGTATATGTATCCCATTGGTATAAAAGAAGCCCTTGAAGGCACGAAAGCCGAAGCATGGACAGACCTCTTCACGGAGTTCTCGGCAGCAGGCATGGAGCTTGCGTATGATGATTTGATGACATATCAGGATAGTGATATGCGTCCCCTTATGGAGCTGCTCTTCAGGGGAAGGTTCTACAGGCTAATGTCAGAAGAAAGCGGGCGCTTCTCTTATACGGGCGCATATTACGGAGTCCTTAATATCAAAGGCACAAGCATGGAGGAGGTATTCAGGATATCAGACCGCCAGCTCATCAACCGTCTGCGTGACAGGAACGGGGACGGACTGATGCTTGAGTGGCTGCAGTGGAGCGAGCGCAATCATAAAAAGCTGTCGGACAAGGTTCTGGCATGGCTTATGAAAAACAGACTTCATACAAGCAGCATGGCTTGGGCAAAGCTGAGGTTCAGTCCTGAACAGGCAATGAATTACATAGAGCGCCAGCGCAGGGAGCAATACAGTAGAAAGAGTATCAGGGAGGTAATCAGCCAGTATGAGGACTACATGGACATGTGCCGGAGGCTTAAGAAGGACACATCCGATGAGATGGTATTCCGTCCGAGGGAGCTTAGGCGCAGGCATGATGAAGCTGCGGCGGAAATCAAGGAAAGGGAGGCTGAGATTACCGCAGATGAGTATTCTCAGCGCTATCCGAATGCAGAGAAGGTACTTAAAGAGATAGCCGGAAAGCTGGAATACCGCAACGATAAATACATGATTGTGGTTCCGAAGAAGAACGTTGACATTGTAAAAGAGGGCAGGGAGCTTCACCACTGTGCCGGAGCCAGTGACCGCTATTTTGACCGAATAGCCCAGAACGAGACGTATATATGTTTTCTCCGCAAGACCGAAGAGCCGGACAAGCCGTATTACACCATAGAGGTGGAGCCGGGAGGCACGATACGCCAGCACCGCGGTATGTATGACGAGGAACCGGAGATCGAGGAAGTGAAGCCGTTCCTGCGCGAATGGCAGAAGGAGATACGCAGGAGAATGAGCCGCGAAGATCATGAGCTTGCAGCGGTTTCAAAGGTCAAGCGTGAGGAGAATATTAAGGAGCTGCAGGAAAAGAACAACACAAGGGTGCTTGAAGGACTTATGGAGGACTTCATGGAGGCAGCAGGGTATTAAAAAAACATGATAAATATGGAATGGGAGAAGTTGAACCGATGGAGCAGGATAAAAAGAGTAGATGTGAACAGTGTGAATATTATGTAAAAGTACCAGACGCGCCTGAAACACTTGAAGCGGACTGCACATGGCAGCCGTGCGAGAATGATGGCTACACATTACCGTGTGAGAGAGGAGAAGACTAATGGACATAATTGCATATCAGAAAAGCTACAGGGAATATAAAGCGGAGCTTGACAATGAACTCCAGAAAACAGCAGAAGGATTCGTAAGAATCGGCTATCTGCTCAAGGTAGCCCGCGATACGAACGTGCTTGCGGAATCCGGCTACAAGACGGTGGCTGAATTTGCGCAGGCCGAATACAGCCTTGACAAGACACAGGTGAGCCGTTTTATCAGCATCAATGATAAGTTCTCGGAGGACGGATATTCAGACCGCCTCCGGACATCATATCAGGGCTTCGGCTACGCGAAGCTCACATTGATGCTGCGGCTTCCGGATGCCGTCAACGAGGCACTCACTCCGTCCTACTCCAAGGCGGAGATACAGAGCATCAAGGATGAGGTTGATGAGGAAAAGAAAGTCAGCGACATAGAGATGTGTCTTGAGGCAGCAGGACAGCCGGAGACACCTTCGGTGCTTCCTGAGCTTGATTTTATCGGACAGGTCATATATAAGCTCGGGCACGACATTCCGGAGCTGTTCACGGAGCTTCACAATGATGCACTTGGCTGTTCGGTGAACATGCAGCACTTCCAACGGATTATGGCACCTGCAGGCGAGAAAACCTACAGCGTGCGTATACCAGGTACCGGAAGAATCATGCTGATGCTCAATGATTCGGGAGAATGCCGCGCTGTTAATTCAAGGACGGGCGAGTTCGAGGATGTGACATGGCAGCAGTTAAGGGATGCATGGGAGACACTTTCAGATTTTAAACACTGCACCGGAAAGAACGCAGCGGAGAGATGGAGCGAGCTGTACAGAGAGCCTTATCCGAATGCTAAAGCCGCATCTGAAAAAGCTGAAGTTGCACCGGAGCAACCTAAACCTGAGAAAAAGGAGGTCAGGAAGGAATCTAAGGTTCAGAAAGCCAAGGTCGAAAGTCCTGGAAAGCCTTTAAACCTTCCTACGGAAGCGGAAAAGTCATCCGCCGAGGAGCAGATACCCGGACAGACCGATATTGAGAAGGATTTTCCGGAAATATTGCCACCACAGACGCACAGTGAAAACATTGAAAAGTCTATAAATACTAAATGCGGAGGGCATAACCCGGTGGATGAAGAGAATGCCACTGTGGAAGTGGTGAACACCCCTGAAACAGAGGACGGTGCAGAGAGCATGGAGCATAAGACCGCAATATTCAATCTGCTTGATGAGATAAGGTCAGCAGTCACCTCAGACCACTGGGGAACCGCAATGGTAAAGACACACAATCTTAGAGAGCTGATTGATAAGGCAACACACGGAGGCACAGATGAAGAAGTCAAAGCAGGCTAAGCTCAGAGAGTTTAATAAGGCGGCACGCGAGGACATTAAAAGACGTGACCAAGGGCAGTGTATCTTCTGTGCGGCAGGCTACCGCATGGAAGGAGCCACCTGGTATGGCCGGTCGCTGTTAAGCATCATGCATTACATTCCGAGGTCACAGGGCGGCCTCGGAATCCCACAGAACGGAGCACTGGGGTGTCAGTATCATCATGAGATGCTTGACAACGGCAACAAGGGCAACCGTGATGAGATGCTGGAGATATTCAGGGAACATTTAAAAGAAAACTACACGGACTGGGACGAAAAGAAGCTTGTGTATGACAAGTGGAAGGAGCTTAAGCAATGAAAAACAGAATATTTATCTTGATTTTGACATTAGAAATCATATTTCTTACAGGCTGCACAACAGCAGACACGGTGAATTATAACCTTACAAAGGAAGCCGATGAGTTTAATGTGTATCGGAGAATCACAGTTACCAATGCCAGAACAGACACAATTATGCTGCAGGCAGAGGGGTATATGAGTCTGGGCAATAATACCAGCAGCGAGCTTGTAGTAACAATAAAAACAGGGGAAGATAAATACTATAAGGATTATATATACCTTAATGACTGGACGTGTTATGTGGTGGAGCAGCTTGAGCCAAGTTATGTAGATAAATATCACTATGAGCTGGTTATTTACCCGGAGAGAGCTGTTCCGGAGATAGAATTTAAGTGAGGTGAACAATATGGCAGCAGTAACATTTGTAATCGGAACGATGCTTGGCATTGTCGGAACGGCATTTTTCTTTGGCTGTGTAAAACAGGAGAAAGAGAATGCATATTATGAGCAGGGATATCACGATGGACTGATTGCAGGAAAAGACATGCGAATATAAACCATATAAGTCGAAAAAAGAATTAAGAGGTGCTGAATGACCAAGAAAGAATTATACATGTGTGACATTTGTCATACCGATTACCGCAACGAAGAAGGTGCTTTGAATTGTGAAAAGGAACACCTCAAGTGTATTAAAATTACAGACGCTATGTACGAGACACATTTCGAATTTCCGCATAAAATCGAAGTGGAGTTTTCCGATGGAACAAAACGCTGGTATAGACAGTAAAGAATCTAGGTGGAGATACGGAGGTAAAACAGATGGACGCAGAAGAGATGAAGAAAAACAAAGCAAAGAAACTGCGGTATAAAAAACCTATTGTTAAAAACCTAAATCTCGAGACAATACAGCAGGATTTATGGGACATACAAGAGTCTTGCGAAGAAGTACATTGGTTTACAGATTCCGATGATGGCAGCGAAACTTTAATAAATGCCTTATCAGGGGATGAAGATGAAGCGTATGAGTTTAAAATGGCATTTGCAGACCTATGTGCTGAGTGTGAGAGAATGTTTGACGATATGCAAGAAGAGTGGGTTCCTGACTGTTTTGATATTTTATTTGTGGCAGCAGGTGCAGGAGAAACATACGGCGGGTTGTTAGGATTCGACTCCTATGAGCAGGATTATTTCGGAATCGGATGCTCAGAAGCCTTCGCGGAAGATGAAGCCAAGAAAAAATTAAAACAAATGACAAAAGATGAGCTGATTGCGGCTGTAAGACAATGTTTTCGGATTTACTCCGCTTACATTGGACTACGCAATAGATATGATAGCCTTAAGGCTGCAATAGATATTTTGAGGAGCAGAATACAGGACATCTTCAGGTTGTGAGGGAAATCGAAAGACTTTATCAAAAAGCGCAAGAGCAACAAGGATATATGGCTGAGTACTCGAAGGAGTGGAGAGAATTCGAGCAATATGCAGATGCGCTGCCACAGGAGGCATGGTTGGCTTGAAAAGCTATGATAATAGCAGGATGGAGGAAAAATGAATAAAGTAATCTTAATGGGCCGCCTGACACGCGACCCAGACATAAGAACAGCCACAGCCGAGAACACAATGACAATAGCGCGGTACACTCTTGCGGCAGGAAAGGAGCAGGAATGGACAGGAGAAAAACAACAGAATTTTTAAGTGAAGCTTTGGAGTGCTGGTTAAGCAGTCATGGCAAGCCGTGGAGCAAGGAAGTTAGCATTGATTATGGGACAACTAATGTTAAGAGAATAGATTTTATGCAGTTTGAGCCTAAAGGTGTTGTTTATCAGAGTGATATCGAGAAGGGAATATTTACATGCTACGAGGTTAAAAGCTGCAGGGAAGATGTATTTAGCGGTAATGGTCTTAATTTTCTTGGTGAAAAAAATTACATAGTAACAACAATGGCTTGTTATAAAAATATACAGCCGGAAATGAGAAGCAGAAAGTTAGACCAGCACATAATAAAATGTAATTCTGAATCGTCTTTACATTATGGAATTATAGTTCCGGTTCCATGGGGAACTAAACCAGAGGAAGAATATGAAAACCCTACGGAATTGAATAGGAATATAAAATGGGAAATGAGAATTATTTATCCATGTTTGCAGGGGGGACGAAAAAGGTCAACAACGGAGCTGTTGTTCTGTATGTTGCGTAGCGGAAGATAAGAGAAAAGATTGCAAGAAGGGAGAAAAAACCGGAATGAACAAAGTAATCTTAATGGGCCGACTGACCCGCGACCCGGACTGGGACGAAAAGAACCTTGTGTATGACAAGTGGAAGGAGCTTAAAGGATGAAGAATAAAATAGACTGGAAGATTATGCTAATTACAGCGACAGGCATTATAGCAGTTGTGTTGGCACTGATATTCGCTGTTCAAGGGTCACAAAATAAGGCAATCGCGTTAGAAGAACAGGTGAACACAGCATGGTCGGATATTAAAGTTCAGGAAAAGAGAAGAATTGACCTGGTGTACAATCTTGTAGATTGTGTAAAACACTATGATAAGCAAGAAGCAGATACATTAACAGCACTCGTTGATGGTCGTGGCTCAGCAGGTGATATTGAGAATGTTACTACAGCAATCACGGCAGTTGCAGAAGCTTATCCGGAACTGAGGTCGAATGAGAATTATAAGGCACTTATGAACGAGTTATCCATGACAGAAAATCTCATTGCAGAATATCGTAGTAACTATAATAAGCAGATTAAGGAATATAGGAGATATGTGAGAAAGTTCCCCGCAAGGATGTTCCTTGAAATGCTTGGATATGAAATTCAGGAGCACCAGTATCTTGATTATGATGCTCCTTCGGATGCACCGCTGAATTTATTTGAAGAGGAATAGCACATGGATGATTTTGAGATTACCAAGCGTGAAATCCTTGCAAGTGTCTCTATCGTGGCAGTAATGCTTCTGATTGGTATTCTGATTTCTGAAAAGATTTCGGAATACCAGCTTGATGAAAATGAGATGTATAACAAAGCCGCAAAGATAGAAAGCCGGGAGCTGTTTCAGTATGGCATGGACACAAATGTCGGAAATGCATTTGTATACGGCGATTTGAGAGCCGTTGATGCAGTTACCTACCCGGAAATTGACGGAGAATATTGTTATCTTAAAAAAATCGAAGAGCATTATAGAAAACATACTAAGCAGGTGGAACACACCAGAACAGTAAACGGGGAAACACAGACATATTATACCATGGAGACATATTGGACATGGGACACAATAGGTAGTGCAGAGATTAAATGCAGGCAGATATCTTTCTGCGGGGTGAAATTTGATATCAGCAAGATACTTCTTCCACCTGAAAAGTATATTGATACAATCTATGAGTCAAAGCATGTGAAATATGTGTACTATGGCATAGCAGCAGCTTTAAGCGGGACTATTTTTACAAAATTAGAAGATGGAACTATTCAGAATGGTACACATTTTTATGATAATTGGAGTATAGATGACACGGAAAAACATTTAACAGGGGATGCAGGAGTGGTAGTATTCTGGACTCTGTGGGTTATCCTGATTATCGTGAGTGTAATCAGTTTTTACAGGCTGGATAACAATTGGCTGGAACGGCAAATGTATAAGTGAAGATGAGAGGAGGATATTTTGTGGAGGACAATGAGAAGAAGAAAGAGTATCTGTGGGGATATCAGGCAATCAAGAAAGAAATGCTGAGAGCAGAACTTGTATATAAAGAACTGCGTATGAGTTTTTATCCATCACATTCAGAAGGCGGTGGTGGAAATCATGAACCTAAAGACTTATCGGCATTGGTTGTAAGAATCAAGGCAGCAGAACAGACTTATCTCAAAAACCGTTATCGCAGCATAGCAAAGCTTCAAGAGATAAGCAATGCTATATCAAGGCTCACATCAGTCGACGAGCGCGATGTACTTACCAGAAGATATATTATGAATCACAGGTGGGAGGACATCTGTCAGGAGCTTGATATAAGCTGGACGCAGATACATAGAATCCATTCAAAGGCTTTAAATAATTTTATTATACCAGATACAGAAAAAAATGAAAAAAAATAAAAGTTGGAATAGAATGGAATACTCAGATGTGTTAATATGGTATTATCAAAAAGAGCTGAGGAAGAGATGAGTCCCCGGCTCTTTTTATTTGCCGGAGGTAGATATGGCTGGAACGGTTAAGAGCGTAAGACCTGATAGGGACGGAACGCACAGAGGAGCATTTGAGAAAAATAAAAAGAAAATATATGCCACCCAGACATGCTGTGGAATTTGCGGAAATCCTGTAGACTTTACCAAGAAGTATCCGCATCCGCTTTCACCGTGCATTGACCATATAATTCCAATTGCCCGGGGCGGGCATCCGAGTGATATCAGCAACTTACAGCTTGCACACTGGACCTGTAACAGGCAGAAATCAGATAAACTTATCGAGTCAAGAGGCACGGCAGATAGTAACCGTACAGAGGTTTTAAGCAACAGAGTTCTCCCCCAGTCATGTAACTGGGCTGATTACAGGAGTACATAGCTTAGGGGGCATACCTCCCCCGGTGCGTGCTCGAAAGAGGTTCACGCCGTCACTGTGAATATTTCTCGCTGAGAAACGGAAAGGGGTGCAAGATGGCACAGCTTAAGGGAATAGAATACATGCGTAACAAGCTTGCATGCAAGAGAACAAGGGTTTTGACGCGGTATGAATACTATGACATGAAGAACACTATCATTGACAGGAGCACAATGATACCGCCGGATATGAGATGGCTTACGGAAACACTTGGGTGGTGTGGAAAGGCAGTTGACAGCCTCGCAGACAGACTTATATTCAATGGTTTTGAGGATGATAATTTTGATGTACAGCAGATTTTCTCAATGAATAATCCGGATGTGCTTTTTGACAATGCAGTTCTATCGGCATTGATATCATCGTGCTGTTTTATTTATATCTCACCGGATGGAGAGGGCTTTCCACGTCTGCAGGTGATTGATGGCGGAAATGCAACAGGAACCATTGACCCGATAACAGGGTTGCTTTCTGAGGGATATGCAGTTTTATCAAGGGATGACAATGATAATGTGCTGCTTGAAGCTTATTTCACTCCTGGCAAGACGGAGTATATAACAAAGGGAGTTGTCAGGACGGATGTCAGACTAACAAGAGTAGGCTATCCGCTGTTGGTTCCAATCATTTACAGGCCGGATGCATCAAGACCATTCGGTCACTCGCGTATAAGCCGTGCGTGTATGCGAATCATGCAGGCAGCACTGAGAACGCTCAGACGTTCAGAAGTGTCTGCTGAATTTTATTCATTTCCGCAGAAGTACATACTTGGTCTGAGCGATGATATAGAGGTTGACAAGTGGAAAGCTACGATGAGTAGTATGTTGGACTTCGGGAAGGATGATGATGGAGATGTGCCGAAGGTGGGGCAGTTCACACAGCAGAGCATGACACCTTATATTGAACAATTAAGAATGTTCGCAGCTCTATTTGCAGGTGAGACAGGGCTTACAATGGATGATTTGGGCTTTGTTTCTGACAATCCATCTAGTGCGGAGGCAATTAAGGCATCTCACGAGAACCTTAGATTACTTGCGAGGAAAGCACAGAGAACATTCGGAAGCGGGTTTATAAATGCCGGATATCTTGCCGCCTGCATGAGAGACGATTATCAATATAAAAGAGAGCAGCTTTATCTCACTAAGTCGGTATGGGAACCGATATTTGAGCCTGATGCGGCGATGCTTTCAAGTATTGGCGACGGTGCTATTAAAATCAATCAGGCCGTGCCGGGATATTTCAATACAGACAATCTGAGAAATCTTACCGGAATAAATGCAAGTAAATTACCTACGCAGTCAGGTGGTGATGTGAGTGGATGATGTCGCACCGGAACTTTTAGAGGCAATTAAAAGGGATTTTAATTCAGCCTGTGAAAGCAGTGAAAAAATAGCTGCACTGTTGGGTAAGATAAAAACTGGAACAGCAACATATTCCGATGCTAATGACTATGCAGTGGAGCTTGGCGATATTCTTGCTTCTGCATATAAAAATAACATCACGTCTGCTGTTCTGCCGGATGGACAGATGTATTATAATATCGCCAAGCGTATCATAGAGCCTACAATGTCTGATAATTATAATCTTATAGCAGATGCATCGGTGCAGGTGCAGAAGTCGCTCAATGAGGCAGCAGGCATTGGAATAAAGGCGATTAAGCCAGAGTTGAATAATGATAGGATTGAAGGAATCATAAACAGGATTTCAAGTGAGGTCTTTGAAAATGTCAAGTGGTTGCTTGATGAACCGGTTAAAAATTTCTCACAAAGCGTTGTCGATGATTCTATAAAAGTCAATTCGGAATTTCATGGAAAATCAGGGCTTTCACCAAAGATAGTCCGGAAACTATCAGGAGGCTGTTGTGAGTGGTGTGCAAGGCTCGCAGGTACATATACATATCCTGATGTGCCGTCGGATGTATACCGCAGACATCAGCGGTGCAGATGTACGGTTGATTATAATCCCGGAAGCGGAAAAGTTCAGAATGTTCACTCAAAGCAGTGGAAAACAAAAGATGAAAGTGATAAAATAGAAACAAGAAAAACAATAGGTTTAGAAACAGCAGACAACGAAGTACAGAGATTTATAAGAGAAAATACAATTCCTAATTGTAATATAGCTACCATTACGTCAGACCAGGAAGTACATAGACAGGGAACACGCAGATATGAGGAGCGTAAGGCTATCTTAGAAGCTAAAGGAGAGTATGGTCCATCTTATTTAACAATTAGTGATGAGGAAATTCTTGAACTTGTTCATAAGTATTCTGGAAAAGGGAAAATACGCGTTGACCGTTCGGGAAAATGGGATAATAAAGAGATAATTATAACAAATGATAAGATAATTGGTATTGTTGTGAATAATAAGAATGGAAAGACAGCAGAAACATCCGTATTTAAAATTCATTATTCCAACAGAGGTTTTCATATTGTGCCAGATTATCCAAGTAAAAGGAGGCAGTCATGACATATAAGCAGATAGAAAAGTTTATAGGGAAAAAAGTCGTTTTGACAGATATTGACGGCAAACGATTCAGGGGACTGATAACTAACACAGAAAGTGAGTTTGATACATCTTCAGGTAAAGAAGAAATTGAGCTAGACACAGGCACATTATATGTTGGAATCCCATTTGATGAAATAAAAGATATAATGGAGATTAAATAAGCCACCTGAGAAGGTGGTTTTTTATTGCAAAAGTTGCACCGGTGCAACGGAAAGGAACTGTATGGCTGAAGAAATAAGAAAAGGCTGCCAGACACCTACTCAGTCCGTTGTCCTGCCTTATTATAAGTCCTATGGTGAGGATGCAGTTGCACTGTATGAGGAGACTGGAAGAACGGCTCAGGAATGGCAGCAGCTATTGATGAGCGATATATTGGCAGTTAACGAGGATGGGTTATGGATTCATACAAAGTTCGGATATTCCGTGCCGAGACGAAATGGTAAGAATGAAATTGTAGCCATGCGTGAGGAATATGGGCTCACCAAGGGCGAACATATCTTACACACAGCACATAGAACGACAACGAGCCATTCGGCTTTTTTGCGACTTAAAAAGTTCCTTGACGACATGGGCTACACAGAGGTTGTCAGAAAAAAGAAGGACGAGAGCTATGATAAGCATTACATCGCAACGAAGCAGCTCGGTCTTGAAAAGATTCTCATGCTTGATGGCAGTGGAGGAACCTGTGATTTTCGTACACGATCCTCTAAGGGTGGACTTGGTGAAGGTTTTGACCTGCTTATAATCGATGAGGCTCAGGAGTATACAGATGATCAGGAATCTGCTCTAAAGTATGTTGTTACAGACAGTAAAAATCCGCAGACACTGTTCTGTGGTACGCCGCCAACACCTGTAAGCTCCGGCACTGTGTTCACAAAGCTCCGGCAGAAGACACTTGCCGGAGAAACTTATAACACAGGCTGGGCGGAATGGTCGGTGCCGGAGCAGTCCGATGTTCATAACCGCGATTTGTGGTATCAGACAAATCCATCACTTGGAACGGTGTTTACTGAGCGTTCAGTCATGGACGAGATAGGCACAGATGAGATAGATTTTAATATCCAGCGTCTGGGATTGTGGATTAAATACAATCAGAAATCCGCAATCAGCAGGGCTGAATGGGAGGCAATGCAGGTTGGACAGCTTCCGAAGCTTAAGGGAAAGCTGTTTGTCGGAATTAAGTTCGGTCACGATGGTACGAATGTTGCCGTGTCTGTTGCTGTTAAGACAGGCGGTGACAAGGTGTTTGTAGAAACGGTAGATTGCCGTGAGGTGAGGGCAGGTCTTACATGGATTATAGATTTTCTTGTGAAGGCAGATATAAGGGCAGTGGTTGTCGATGGAGCAAACGGGCAGCAGCTTCTGGCAGAGGCGATGAAAGAAAACAAGCTCAAAGCTCCGGTGCTTCCGACTGTTAAAGAGATTATAGCCGCCAATGCGGCATTTGAGCAGGGCTTATTCAATCAGAACATAAGGCACATGGGGCAACCATCACTTGTGCAGTCTGTCAGTAATTGTGAGAAAAGAGCTATTGGAACCAACGGAGGATTTGGATATAAATCCCTTAGGGATGACATAGAGATTGCACTGCTTGACAGTGTCATACTTGCATATTGGAAATGCAATGAGAGTAAGGAAAAAAGAAAACAGAGAGTCAGTTATTAATTGGCTATTAACCACCTGAGAGGGTGGTTTTTTAGTATAAAGAACCGATACCACCGGGTAAGTGGGGAAAGGAGTAATATGGGAGAATTTACACCTATTGAAACACAGGAGCAGTTTGACGCGGTAATAGGAGAGAGACTTAAGAGAGAAAGAGAAACGCAGGAGAAGAAATACAGTGGTTATGTATCACCTGATGATTTTGCTATCAAGTCTAAGGAGTATGAGACAAAAATAGGCGAGCTCAATAAGTCAATTACAGCCGCAAATGAAAAGCTTGCCGGTTATGACAAGCAGATAGCAGAAAGGGATGCCAGGCTTAAGGCTTACGAGACGGACTCGGTAAAAACACGAATAGCTCATGAGACAGGTTTATCCTATGAGGCCATTAAGTTTATCCAGGGAGAAGATGAGGAGAGCATAAGGCAGAGTGCACAGTCGCTTAAGTCTTTATGTGGTGGCATTCAGGTACCGCCACTTGCCGATCCTGAGCATGCGGCGGACACACAGGCAGCGGCATATAAAAAGCTTGCTGCTGGATTAACACGAAATGAATAGAAAGAGAGGATTATAACATGGCAACAACAAGAGGAAACTTATTTGACCCACAGTTGGTCACTGATTTAATTAACAAGGTGAAGGGCAGGTCGTCGCTTGCTGTATTATCAAAGCAGCATCCTATTCCGTTCAATGGGCAGAAGGAGTTCACCTTCACAATGGACAAGGAGATTGACATTGTGGCTGAGGGCGGGGCTAAGTCGGAGGGTGGAATTTCACTTGCTCCGGTTACTATTATACCTATTAAATTTGAGTATGGGGCGAGAGTATCGGATGAGTTCTTATATTCTACCGAGGAGGAGAAAATAGAGATTCTCAAGGCTTTCAATGAAGGCTTTGCAAAGAAGGTTGCCAAGGGTCTTGACATTGCAGCAATGCATGGCGTGAATCCAAGAACAGGAACAGCGTCAAGTGTAATCGGGACAAACAATTTTGATTCCAAGGTTACACAGACGGTTGATTATGCAGAGGCAGCAATTGATGACAATATCGATGCTGCCATTGCTCTTGTCGAAGGCTCTGAGCGTGATGTAACAGGCATTGCGATTTCCCCAGCGGCGAGAACAGGGCTTTCAAAGCTTAAGAACACTAACGGAGAGCAGAGATATCCTGAGTTCCGTTTTGGCGGAAAGCCTTCGACATTAGGTGCACAGACACTTGAAATTAACAAGACGGTGTCGACAGGTGAGAAGGATGAGGGAATTGTCGGAGACTTTGAGAACATGTTCCGCTGGGGATATGCCAAGAACATTAAGCTCGAGGTAATTGAATATGGTGATCCTGATAATTCCGGTAATGACCTTAAGGGACATGGACAGGTCTATATTCGTGCAGAGGTATACCTTGGCTGGGGTATTCTCGATGCGGATTCCTTTGCGAGAATCAAGAAGGCTGAGTGATGAAATATAGAAATATTAAGACGCAGGCGGTCATAGAGACCGCTTGTGTTATTTCAGGCGGTGACTGGGTTGTAGAAGAAAAGACAGCCGTGCAGCCCAAACGCAGAACTGCCGAGAAGAAAGGCGGAGAAAAGAAATGACATTTGCCACATTAGAGGATATGACGATACTATGGCGTGCAATGACACCGAGTGAGGAGAAGAGGGCCGATGCTCTTTTAAAAATTGTATCGGACAGTTTAAGAGTGGAGGCTTCAAAGGTCGGAAAGAACCTTGATAATATGGTGGAGTCAGATGAGGCATATGCCAGCGTTGTGAAAAGCGTGACGATAGATGTTACTGCAAGAACGCTTATGACTTCAACCAATTCGGAACCCTTATCGCAGATGTCACAGTCAGCTCTTGGTTATACGGTATCGGGGACTTATCTCGTTCCGGGTGGAGGTCTTTTTATAAAAAAATCTGAGTTAGCTAGACTTGGACTAAGGCGGCAGAGGATAGGAGTGATGGATTTATATGGTGTTGAAGGGCATAACGATTCAGCTTCAGATTAAGAACCGGACAGGAAGTGACAGGTTCGGCCATCCGGTGTATGACACGGAGTATGTTGATGTGGAGAATGTTCTTGTCTCTCCGGCAAGCTCAACGGATATAATTGCTACTACTGATTTGACAGGAAAGAAAGCAGTGTATACTCTCGCCATTCCTAAAAGTGATGTGCATGATTGGAATGACTGTACAGTTAAGTTTTTTAATAGGACGTGGAAGAGCTTTGGATATCCGATTGAGGGAATTGATGAGCTGGTACCGGGCGATTGGAATAAGAAGGTGATGGTGGAGCTGTATGGCTAAAGTAACTGTAAAACTCAACTCTGATAATGTTAAGCAATGGCTTAAATCACAGGAGATGATGGACATGCTTCAGGAGCGTGCTGATGTGGTTTTAAATAGTGTGAATGGCTGTACTTCAACACAGCATGTAGGTTCTTCAAGGTGTAATGTAACAATCGAAACCGGTAATAAACATAATATTAAAACCAATGCAATCTTAAAGGCATTGAGGTGACTATGATTGAAATAATTGTAAAAGAATATCTGTCAAAACAGCTTGAAATAGAAGTGGTTACCGAAAGGTCAGATGCAAAGATGAAAAAGTATCTGTTAATTGAAAAGACAGGAAGCTCAAGGGAAAACTTCATAGATACAGCAACTATTACAATTCAGTCTTATGCGGAATCAATGTATGAGGCAGCAGCACTTAATGAAAGAGTGAAGAAGGCAATGGATGACATTGCAGTGCTTTCAAATGTATCAAAGTCGGAGCTGAACAGTGACTATAATTTTACGGATACAACCAAAAAAGAATACCGCTATCAGGCGGTATATGACATAACATATTTTTAGGAGGTAGGATATGCAGACGGAAAATGTAACAACCGGAAAACCTAAGGTGGGCGGGGCGATTTATAGAGCTCCGCTTGGAACAACATTGCCGACGGATGCTAAGTCGGAGCTTAATGTTGCATTTAAGTCACTTGGTTATATAAGTGAGGATGGAATTGTCAATTCTAATTCACCTGAGAGTGAGAACATTAAGGCATGGGGTGGTGATGTTGTGGCAACAATCCAGACGGAAAAACCTGATACATTTAAGTATGCGCTTATTGAGGCATTGAATATTGAGGCGTTGAAGTCCGTTTACGGAGATGACAATGTTACAGGGACAATTTCTACAGGGATAACCGTAAAGGCTAACAATAAACAGCAGGCAAGCTGTGCATTCGTTGTTGACATGATATTAAAAGGGGATGTCCTGAAAAGAATTGTAATTCCTGATGCGGCAGTGAGTGAGGTTGGGGATATCACCTATAAAGATGATACGGCAATCGCCTATGAGACAACAATTACAGCTCATCCGGATAGCGAAGGCAATACACACTATGAGTATCTTGTTCAGAAGGGAGAAGAATAATGTTAACAGGCGAGACTAAAACAGGGTTTAAATATGCTGTGGATGAGGCGGCTTTGAATGACTGGGAGCTGCTTGAGGATCTTGACGGAATAGAGAATAATCCCCAGCGATATGTACGTGTTGCCAAGAGATTATTATGCAAAGAACAGTATGAAGCACTCAAGGAGCATTGCATAAATGATAACGGAAGAGTGGATATGACAAAGATGTTCTATGAAATCAGTGATATTCTCACTTCCAACAATAGAATAAAAAACTGATTGTCCTCGCCGAATATATCAGAACGGATGAGAACGCTCTGATATGTGATCTCGCTGAAACCTATAACCTATATGATTTTAAATTGCTGCCACCTGAAAAGGTGGCAGTTTTAGTGATAGGGCTTAGAGATGACAGCAGAATCAAAATGAAAAAGGCGGGGTTAAAGCAGCCTATTGGGACATTACTGCTTGCTGCTGCTGTGGACAGGTTATCGGTGCTTGTATGGAGCAAAAGCAAGGACGCTCAAACCGGTGTTAATCGTCCGGTATCAATATTTGCAAAACTGGTTGGTGTGGAAAAAGAGAACAATGTGAAATCATATAACAGCGCTGAGGAGTTTGAAAAAGCAAGGCAGCGTATCATAGGGGAGGGTTGATATGGCAATAGAACTCGCGAAAGCCTATGTACAGATTGTCCCCAGCGCAAAGGGTATTAGAGGGTCAATCAGTGAGGCATTAAGTGGTGAAGCGTCATCAGCAGGAGATGAGGCAGGAGAAAAGGCAGGCAACAGCTTTATTGGCAAGGTAAAAGGTCTGATTGCGGCAGCAGGTATTGGTGCGGCTGTGAAGGAAGCACTGTCACTTGGAGCTGATTTGGAGCAGAGTATAGGCGGTATAGAGACATTATTCGGGACCGGCGGCAACAGTATAGAAGAGTATGCCTCGCAGGTAGGAAAATCAGTTGAGGAGATAAGCGGAGAATATGAGAAACTTAAAACCTCTGAAGAGACCATGCTCGCATACGCAGATCAGGCTTATAAAACAGCAGGACTTTCGGCAAATGATTATATGCAGACTGTAACAGGTTTTGCGGCATCTTTAAAACAGAGCACAGGCGATGATATGGAAGCCTTGACTACGGCTGCTAATCAGGCGGTTATAGATATGGCTGATAATGCTAATAAGATGGGTACTGAGATGGCGTCAATCCAGAACGCATATCAGGGCTTCGCAAAGCAGAATTATACAATGCTTGATAATCTTAAACTGGGTTATGGCGGTACAAAAGAGGAAATGGAAAGACTTCTTGCCGATGCTTCCAGGATAAGTGGGATTGAGTACAATTTGGACAATCTTTCAGATGTTTATGCCGCAATCCATGTTATTCAGAGCCAGCTGGGCATAACGGGAACGACGGCAAAGGAAGCGGCTACAACTTTTTCTGGTTCACTTGCTTCGATGAAGTCGGCGACAGAGAATCTTCTTGCAAAACTTACATTGGGTGAGGATATAGGACCATCATTACAGGCATTAAATGATTCTGTGTTTACGTTCGTTTCTGGGAATCTGATACCAATGCTGGGTAATTTGCTAAGCGGAATCCCTGAGCTTGTTCAAGAAGTTTTGAGTTCTGTTATTCAGGCAGTGAGCATGGGAAAGAAAGCTGCCGGTAAAATTGTTAAGATTGCTGCTGATATAGTGTCACAGCTTGCATCTTCAATAGTTGCAGCGGCACCATATTTAATAGAGGGTGCATTGAAGCTGCTTACGGAGTTTGGAAAGGCATTATTGGAATTTGACTGGGTTGGAACGGCAAAAGCGCTGATAAGTGATATCAGGGATAATATGGAGTTGGCTGCCGGGGAGATATTCGGAACAGACGGAAACATAATTGATTCGCTTGCTCAGGCAGTGACAGAAGCGTTACCTCAGATACTTGATAAAGGCATTGAAATAGCCACAAATCTTGTAGATGGAATCATGGATGGTTTACCACAGCTTATTACGGTTGTAGGTGAAATGCTTAATGCGTATCTGGATTTTATTGACGAAAATCTCCCGGTTGTTATGCAAAAGGGTGGTGAACTGATTACAGGTCTTGTTGAGGGAATAGGAAGCAGGCTGCCTGATATTATAACGATGGCAGGCAATGTACTTACAGCTTTTATACAGCGTGTTGTTGATATGCTGCCCCGGTTACTTGATAGTGGAGTGAACATTGTACTAAGTATAGTGAATGGAATTGTCAACACCATTCCCAACATTCTTACTGCAACGGAGAGCGTGATTGCCTCACTGATAGACTGTATTTTAAAGAATCTTCCGGATGTTCTTGAAAAAGGAATTGAAATTGTTTTGGAACTTGCAGAAGGAATCGGGAATGCTCTTCCGTATATCATTACGGCGGCAGGCGATGTCATGGCGGCACTTGTAAATCGAATTCTGGAAAGCTTACCGGATATAGTGGATAAAGGCATACAGCTAATTCTTAAACTTGTGCAAGGAATAACGGATGCAATCCCTAATGTTGTTGAAGCAATGACAAAGGTTATAACAAAAATCTTAACTACGATAATAGAACATTTACCACAAATCATAGAATCCGGCTTTAAGATTCTGGGAGGAATTATAACCGGTATTATAAACTGCATACCATCTCTTATTAAGTCACTTGGACAGGTTATTAAACAAATGATAGAAGCTTTTACCAAAGTAGATTGGAAAGAGGTGGGCTCAAACATCCTTGAAGGAATAAAAAATGGTATTCTGAGTGCGGTTGGTTCTGTTGTAGATGCTGCCAAGAATGCGGCAGGTTCAATATACAATGCGGTTAAAGATTTCTTTAGAATAGGTTCACCATCAAAACTCATGAGGGATGATATAGGTCACTGGCTTCCGCCGGGTGTTGCCGTTGGAATTGAGGGCAATCTGTCACCGGTTGAAAAAGCCATGGGAGAGCTTGAAGATACAGTGATGACAGGGCTTGATATGGAGGCACTTAATATATCTTCAAATGGCAGGTTGCTTATAGAGTCGGATGAGAGCGGAGCGACAGGCAAAATTGATGAACTTATGGAAAAAATGGAAAGCTTAGCTGAATATTTAATCACTGAAGTTTCAAACATGCAGCTTGTGGCTATGGTTGATAAGGACGATGTATTTTCATCTGTAAAACAGAGCGCTGAAGAGTATAAAGAACAGACGCGCAAGCCGGCATTTGGATAGGAGGAATATGTATAACAGGTATTTGTTAAAAATAAATGGAGTTACTATTCCGAATGACTTCATTGTAGAGGACAGTTATAAACCTGTGGAGAAACCTATTATAGTAAATGATTATTATGACGCAGAGTATAACCGCCATGTAATCTATGCACCGAATACAGACATGACAATTGAGTTTACTTTCAGGAAGATGTATGAAAGTGACTTCAGGAAGGTGTCAGACCTTTTTACAGAGGAGATGTCGGTTGAATATTATGATTTTAAGTCCGGCTCATATAAGCATGGCATTTTTACATGTAAAAAGGGTATAGCCCCTGGTTCATACAAGTTTCCATCTGAAAGAGCACTACTAAATGAGCATAAAATTGAGCTGTATAGGAAGAGGGTGACACAGTAATGAGCATATACACAGATGATTGTGTTAAAAAGCAGATGTTTTATGAAGGCACAACAGAAATCTCAAAGTATATTGTGCCGGGCTCTTTAAAAAAACAGGAATACTTATGTACAGGACAGCTCAATTTCGGTGAGGTGAATAGTACCAAAATACAATTTAAGACGTATGGGAATCTGAACTTGACCGGAAAGATAATATCTGTCCGATATGGAACCGATGAGGAGAACGTGTTAATCGGAACCTATAAAGTGACATATTCATCTGTCAAGTCTAATTCCTCGATAGTTACAGTCACAGCTTATGATTCAATAAAGGTTTTTGATAAGAATATTGCAGACTGGTATGTTGCACAGGCTTGGCCGGTTAAATTAAAAAACCTACGACAGAGCCTGTGCGAATATATCGGAATAGAGGCAGCAGAGGTTGAGCTGATCAATGATGATATTATGGTTCCGAAAACAGTTAATCCGTCAAAGCTTAATGGTATGGAAATGCTGTTTTATATTGGTCAGCTCAATGGTGTATTTGCACATGCAGCAGATGCATATTCGATAGAATGGTTAAGCCTCGGGACATCAGCAGTGCAAATTCCTAAGCGTGTAACATACGGACCGACAGCCTTTGAAGCTAAATCCTATGATACGGCACCTATAGGCGGGCTTGTGATTCGTCAGGAGGATGGAGATGTAGGTGTGTCCATTGGCACAACCAATAAATACGTTGTGCAAGGAAACATACTTGTATATGGCTATTCAACAGAGCAGCTCACTACGGTTGCCAACAGGCTGTATGACAAAATCAAGGATGTTCGGTATGTACCTTGCAGCTTGAAAGTAAAATATCTCCCTGATGTCAGGATAGGGTCAATGTGTTCCTATGATGGTAATATTTTTTATGTTTTGCAGAGAATATCAACCGGGAATCTATTTGACACGTTGACAGCAGGCGGGAATGAGTACCTCGAAACAGACACGGGCATTGAGTCTCAGCTTGAGCAGATAAGAGGAAAAGCAAATGTGCTTTCCCGAACAATCGAGGAGACTAGGAACACAATCACCGACATAGAACAGGGACTTAAGAATGAAATCACAGCCACAGCTTTAGAATTCGATGTAAAGCTCCAGAATCTACAGTCTGAGATAGATGGTCAGATAGAAGTGATTAATGGTCATGGTCAGCCGGCACTTGATAACTACCCGGCGTATAACTGGACTTCGGGACCTAGGACAGGGGATAAGCTGGTTGAGGGTTTAAGGTTCACCTATTCTGATGAGGTGTATCGCAAACACCAGAGGACATTGTTCTTCGATGAAGCTACAGCGACCACGTATCGTTTCATAAAAAAGGATGATGTGTGGGTATGGGAGCCATTGGGGAACACGGAGTACTCTGTGCTGCAGAAGCAGATAACAGACCTAAGCGTAACAGCTCAGGGCATTACCGAAAGCATGGAGGAGCTTTCGGTCAAAATCTCAAATGAGTATATCACGCAGGTAGCGGCGGAGACTCTTGTGTCCAAGACAGCGAACGGAATCAAAGAGGACATATCCAAGGTGTACACCACTAAGGACGATGTCAGCAGCTTCAGGAACAGCATTGAAAAAACGGCAGCAGGGATTACGGCACAGATAAGCGAAATCAATGAGGCTCTCGATGGGGCAAATGAGGTATACACCATAAGAGGACAGCCTACGCTTAGTAATTACCCGGCATACAACTGGACTGCGGGACCTAAGGCAGGCGATAAACTGGCTGAGGGTCTGCGCTTTACATACAGCGATGAGAGCTATCACAAGCATAACAGGGCTCTTGTATATGATGTGGTTGGCGGTAAGACATACCGTTTTGTAAAAAACGGAGATACATGGGGATTCACTGATGTGGGAGACACAGAGTTTTCATGGGTGAATAAAAAGCTTGCCGAATACAAGGCAACGGCGGATGAAGCTTCGGTTGCCTTATCGAAGCTTGAAACAAAAGTGGGTTCGGACTACATAACAAAAGTTGAATCGCAGGCCAGCATTAAGCTGTTGCAGGACAGTCTCACAGAGCAGTTTTCTAAGACCTATGCTACGCTGGATAATCTTGGCAATTACTCAACCACTACACAGATGAACACAGCGATAGAAACCTCAGCAAAAGGTGTTCTTACAACAGTGAGTAACCAGTATGCAACTCAAGGTACAGTTGACGAACTTGTAACATCTGTCGGTACTACTGCGGAAGGCTTGAAAGTTAAAATATCAAAAAATGAAGTGATTGCAACTATTAATGCAAGTGCAGAACAGGTGCAGATAGCCGCAAGTAAGCTTGATTTGCAAGGTCTTGTGACAATATCCTCGCTTGAGAAAAGCGGTGAAACAATCATTAACGCTGATAATATTACTACGGGAACCATTAACGCATTAAAAATCAAAGGATGTGAAATAGAAGGTAGCGCTATCGCTTTTAGAAACAATTCTGGAGGATGGAGTTCGGTAATTAATGCGGATGGGATGTGGATAATAGGCGAAGGCGATGCAGATAATCCTGATTTTAGGGTAAACAACAAAGGCGAGCTTACAGCACGAAGAGGCAGGATTGGTAACTGGGATATAGGCTCTGGAGCAATCGCTAATAACGGAACTGTGCTTACAGCGGATGGACAGTTGGTTTTGTCAAGTGATAACAATGCAATACAGCTTGGAAGTAATGCCAGACTTATCCCTACGGCATTATACGTCAATCAGAACGGATATAGTGGCAGCGTACCATGGTGGGGTGTGTATAAAGCAGCAGCACAGGCGGTCGCATCAGATGAGAGAATCAAGCAGGACATAGAATCTATATCGGATGAGGCATATGACTGCTTCTTTGATTCATTACAGGCATACACATACCGCTTCAGGGAAGGCAGCGGATTCAAGAGTGATAAAACCCATATTGGTTTTATATCACAGCGCATTAAAAAAAATCTTGATGAAACAGGTCTGTCCTGTCTAGCAGTATACGATGATGACAACCCGGATTTGCTGGGTGTTGATAAACAGGAGCTAATAGCCCTGTGCGTGTGGCAGATTCAAAAATTAAAAGCCCGTGTCAAGGAGCTTGAAACAAATATAGGAGGTGCAGCATGAGTAGTAACTATGACATAAGGATGTTCCGCAATTCGCTAACGTCCTACATTAAGCAGTCGCCGATAGAACCGGAAGTTAAGCTTCTGGTTCTAAGGGATTTAACCGCGCAGACAGAGAAAGACGCAGACGAGATGGTTGTCCGCGAGGCGTCTGAACTGAAAAAGGCTGAACAGCTCAAGAAAAATGCCGTTGATAAGGCAACAGAGAAGAAAGAAAGCGAGGTATAAACTATGGCAGTAGAATATAATCAGCATACATGGGGGTACGGCGAGGAGCTTACGCCAGATAAGTTTAATAATATTGAGGGCGGTGTTAAGGCAACGGCGGAGGCTGTAAATGAAGTAAATAATAATTTAAACATTTCAAGCCTTGAAATGGGAACAGCGACAACTTCAACCGAAGGTCAAGCAACTATTTATTATTCTAAAACTCATGATAGACCAGCAGATATTATCATCGCCACAGCTCTAAGTGCACACAATGCTGTAAGAATTGTGCAAATTACAGGCTCATATAATAATAGATTCTTGGCAGAATGCTGGAATGATAGTTTCAAAGACTTTGTCAATTGTACCTTTAACTACCTTGCAATTTGGAACAAGGCATAACATTATCCTAATTGTAATGCGTAAAATGTTGGAGTATCTACAGACACATTGCTAATATTCTACAACAATAACCAAGCCGATATTACCTTTATTCTCACTCCAGTCAAATGCAAAACTTGAATCGCTAAGTATTTTCTTTGGGAGCAATATATCACCCGTGTTAGTTAGCACAAAAGCCAGGTATTGTGTAGTATCAATACTGTTAAATTCAGCTACCTCGTTACCATCTGTACGCCATTTGGTTTGAAAACGCATTTGAGCAAGTCTGGAGCGTGCTAAATTATTATTTACATCAGAAAGAAGGTGAAGCTAAGACAAAAAAGTAGTCAAGTATCACATAAATAATCATATAAAAGGTCAAGTATTTTGTATTTAAATATGAGAGGAGGTGTAACCCATGAATATTTTAATAGCTTTTGTTGCGGCGGCAGGCATTCCGTCGGCGGTATGTAGTTTCTGTTTCTGGATTCTTGAACACAAAATTCAGAAACGTGAGGACAAACTTAAGGAAGAGAGAAAAAAGGAAAAAGAGGAGCAGGACAAGCGAGAGGAAGTACGCGAGAAGAATGAACTGTATATTCTTAAGAGCGTAGGTGCGGCGATAGCTCTGGGAGAGGCTACAGCTAGAGCCGTTCAGCGCATTCCAGATGCAAAGTGCAACGGCGACATGCATGCCGCATTAGAATATGCTCAAAAAGTAAAACACGAACAGAAAGATTTTTTAAATGAACAGGCTATAAAAGCTGTATTTTAAGGAGGTCAAATATATGAATAAAATCAATTGGGTAAGAAAGTTAACGAGTAGGAAGTTATGGACAGCGGTTGCAAGTTTTGTATCGATGATGATTCTTGCGACAGGCGGCACAGACAACACGGCTACACAAGTGACGGCGCTCATTATGGCCGGAGCTTCGGTTATAGCGTATATAATTGGTGAGGGGCTTACCGATTCATCAAACAATAAAGAGCAGGAGGAAAAATAATTATGGGATGTAGAGTATTATCAAGCAACAACTATCGCATTACATGTGGTTTTCCAAGCCACCAGCAGAGAATCAGAGGCAGGCAGCATATCTACGGCTGCGACATTGTCACAGCGTCATACACCACATGTGCAATCACAGCTCATTCCGCCGGAACAGTTAAGAGAGTGATAAATTACATAAAAGGACATGAAGTGGACAGACAGGGATATGGATATGGTAACCAGGTAATTATTGAGCATAAGAATGGTGTATGCACAATCTATTGCCACATGGAGCCGGGAAGTATATGTGTGAGCGAAGGGCAGCAGGTTGAAGCAGGTGATATTATCGGCAGAATGGGAAATACAGGAAGCAGCTTCGGCGCGCACCTTGATTTTTCGGTTATAAAGTTAAAAACCGGCTACAATATGGAGAATGTAGATATTTTAAAGGACGTCGACATAAAGTTTAACTATTATGACCCTGAATTATACCTTGATGCAGACCTCCCGGGTGCTGAGGAGAAGATAATCGAGCGTGTGCAGGTCGGAAGTTTTGAACATCCGGAGTATGCTGTCAGACGTTATGACCTGTTAAAATCTGAGGGCTATGATGTACTCATTAAGTTCTGGGCTGGTCACTACAGAGTTCAGGTTGGTGCATTTGAGAAGCATGCATACGCACTCAACATGTATAATAAGCTTGCAAAAAAATATGATTGTTACATTACAACAGAAGCTGGCGAAGAAATTGGAATCGATACGCTTAGAAGGCTTGCGGGATAAGTTGTACCGGTGCAACAAGTAATGTGAATGAGAGAGGGTAGCTGGTGGCTATCCTCTTTTTGCATGTAAATATTAATTTTAAAGGATGGGACATATTAACTTTTCTCTTTTTTTCATAAGGCGATGAGAAGATTGTCCACATTATTTTACAGTTGAATTGTCCACAATTTGTCCACGGTTAATAAAAAATGAATAGACAAAATTATTTACATATAGAAATAACTAAAAATAAACAATATAGGTAAAAGCCGAATATACAAAGGTTTTTAATGATTACAGATAATAAATAGATACATTTAATATAATGTGGAATATGTAACCTTAAGTTGGGTAACAACCCTATGGTTGGTGCTACTGTAGCTGTGGCTGTTGCTATTCAGGAAGCTGCTGATAACAACAGATTCTAGTTTTCCTTTAAAATAAGGGTTTGAGTGTTTATGGAATTGTGTCAAAATGAGTGCGTAAGACACACATAAGACACATGTAAGACACACGGACAAAATACAAACCGAAGACATATTGGAAATAACATAGAGGTTCACAATCACTTCTTACAAGTGTTTGTGAACCTCATTTTTATTTGGCACAATAAAAAAAGAATATATTAAAATAATGGCGGCTATGGTATAATTTTACTAAGTGATGGCATAAAACGAACAGCGAGGTGAAAAAAGATGTACGATTGTGGATTTGCAAAAGAAAATCATAGATTTAGATTTCGTACCGGTGGAATTATTATAAAAGATAATAAAATGCTTTTCGTAAAAAGCAGTATTGGAAATTATTATTATATGATTGGAGGGGCAGTGCAGCTAGGAGAAACAACAGAAAAATGTGTTGAACGTGAGATTTTAGAAGAAGCAGGGCTAAAGGTACAAGCAGAGCGTCTGGCAGTTGTATGTGAGAATTTCTTTAAGGGTGCCGGAGGAGTGGAAGACGGCTTTGACTGTCACACGATTGAGTTTTATTATCTTATGAAAATTCACGAGGATAATGCAGCAGTCTGTAAAAAGAAAACAGATGTGGGAGAGGAACTCATTTGGATTCCTATGGAGGATATCCCGGACAGCGATATAAAGCCTTCTTTTATAAAGAAATATATAAATGAGATTATAAACTCAGATAGAATAATACATATTATCTGGGAGAAGGACAGATGAGAGTAATATCCATAGAAGGCAACGCAAGCTCAATGATGAAATCAGGAGCACCGTTGCATCTTTTTCCGTCCAGCTTATTTTTATCACAGATGACCATGATGTCCGGCTGAACAATGGTAAGAGGGTGGTCGGATAATTTTACATCGAATGGAGCAGTAAATACACGACAGGAGCTTTTTTTCTTCTTAATATAGGTATTTATAAGCGTTGATAGTTCCATTGATATTGTCTGGTGAGCCTGTGATGGGCTTGCCATATCATAGATAACACCATCGAAAACTTCAACTCTTTTATCTTCCGGGAGAGCTTCGTACTGTGCTAAAGTTATTGAATTAACTTGTGGTTGTGTTGCGGGCATAGAATTACTTCCTTTCGATATTATTAGGGTGGATTATTTTTACGTTTTTCTTATCGTTTAGCTTACTTTTACTTTTTATAATAATCACACTAAAGCATAATTTCAATAAATATTTTACATGTCAGGGCATATTAAGGCAACCAGTCATTCAATATATTTCCTGATTAAGCCTTTCTTTTAAATCTACAATTTGGATACCCTGTACAGCCGTAGAATCTGCCGTAAGGACCATCAATTAATCTCAGAGGCTTCATGCAGTAAGGACAAATATCTCCATTTGTGTATCCTTTTATTCTATCTATGTGTTGCTGTTTTTCCGTTATTTTCTACATATACATTACTAATAGTTCGTATATAGCTAAGCTCTTTTAATGCTTCATTATTCAGTACATAGTCTGTTCTGAATTCTCCAAGAGTTCCTCTTGGTTTATTCCACATTTCAATGGGTGTAAATATGGGCTCACCGTTTGTGAATATGTTTTTTAAATCATTCAAAAAACTCATAGCCAAGTTTCTTTCGTTTCTTTATTTTTATTATGATGTTGGGGTCAAAACATGCCAACTTAATTTACGAGTGTATAA
>ERZ780166.410-NODE-410-length-34683-cov-39.696546_pt1 | contig 34683 bp, 37 predicted proteins | sample MGYA00511366_ERZ780166 | MGnify/ENA primary metagenome ERZ780166 (study PRJEB29588, sample SAMEA2162231) | human gut metagenome | biome: human gut; feature: human-associated habitat; material: faeces | place: Denmark | collected 2008/2010 ...
ATTGCTGGGAACACAGCCGATAGCCGGGGCGATGCCTGCTGTTATGGCAGCACAGGAGTATACGGTAAAAGCTTCCAATGCAGTGTTGTATAGTAACAGTAAGACAGTGGTATATGCCAGCCCGGATTTAGGCTCCGCAATTATCACATCCATTAAGGCAGGGATACCGGTGGCTGTGACAGGAGTAACTTCCAATGGATGGTTCCAGATATCCCTGGATGGGACTTATTATGTACCGGGATACGGACTTGAGGAGAAAAAAACAGTAACAGATGGAAATGGCAGCACAGTACAGATCACCTACAGTGATGAGGATATCAGCAAAATGACCAAGGGTACGTTTGTCTTTTACCAGAATGCGCAGTTACGTGCCTTTACCAGAGAAGAGGTTCAGGATATGGACGCCAACACATATCTTAAATATATGGACTCTTTCCTGATCGGAAATGCCATGGTAGATTACTGTATCCTGCAGGACAGTGGAGTGACACTCAAGACAGAATATGATAAGAAAGCAGCTAATGATACTACAGTGGCGGCTATGACCATGAAGGATTATCTGGCTAATTACAGAAATCAGTATCTCAATGACAGCCTGTGGGGACCGATAAGGAATGAAGAAGGCTTAAAGGTCACACTGAATCGTGCAATCCGTTATGATATAGGAAGCTTCAACACCATGTACAAGAATACTGTGATTGGCGATGATGAGAAAAAAATGGAAAAGGTATTGAGCAATCTGGTTCAGACAATGGAAGATGAGCAGGGTGTTACTTTTACCTATAAGAAAAACTATGGCACTTATGAGAATTCACAGGGACGCAGTACTTCTGGATGGCTGGTTGAGTTTACAAAGAAATAGAAGATAAGGAGCCGTGGATGAACAGCAGGACAAAAGGCAGAAGACTGGATGGGTATTATCCGGAATATGTGTTGTTTGATATAGAAACGACAGGGTTAAGTCCGGCAACGGATGAGATTATTGAACTCTCTGCGGTAAAGGTGAGCAGAGGGGATATTATAGACACTTTTGATACACTGATCAGACCGAACAGGAAGATACCGCGGTCAGCGACTGCAATAAACGGGATTACCAACGATATGGTAAAGGACGCTCCTACGTTAGAACAGAAGCTGCCGGCTTTTCTGGATTTTATCAGGGGATATAAGCTGGTAGGACACAATATCCATACCTTTGATACGAATTTTATATACGATGCTGCCCTTACATTGTGTGGGGTGCAGCTGCGCAATGACTATGTTGATACACTCTATATGGCACGTAAATGCCTGCCACAGCTGTCACATCACCGTCTGGGGGATGTCTGTGAATACTTTGGCATTGGGACAGAAGGGGCACATAGAGCGTTGAATGACTGCATTATGAACCAGAAATGCTATGAGAAGCTTGGAGAACTCTTAAATACAGATCATGAGGTGGTAAAGGACCATGTGGCATACAGCGATAAAGAGGGAAATTTCTATTGCAGGGCTGCCCATGGAATCCTGAATTATAAAGAAGACCAACAGGTATGTGGAAGGGGCTGCCCTTGTTTCGTAGGAACGGATGAGAAGGGTTATCCCGTATGCCGTTATCAGAGTCTGGAATCACTGGAGAAGCCAACCAGAAGTCCCATGGTGATGTATAAGAGGATGCAGCAGGCAATAACGGACGGATATGTACCTCTTTTCCCAAGGACACAGAGAATGACCGAGTTCTATCCGGCATATGCCTATGCAGCCGAGGCACATCAGGGGCAGATGCGTAAGGGCACACAGATACCTTATATTACGCACCTGCTCACTACGATGAATTACTGTCTGCAGCTGACCGACGATAAGGATGTTCTGATGGCAGCAATTCTTCATGATACCATAGAAGATACAGATACCACGTATGAGGATATCCTGCATCATTTCGGATCACGTATTGCAGATTATGTGAGGGAAGAGACGGAGAATAAGCGAGAGAATCTTCCTGCCGAGAGTACCTGGGAGATTCGTAAGCGAGAGACTATAGAACATCTCAGGACAGCGTCCATAGAGGTGAAAATGCTGGTGCTGTCAGATAAAACTGCCAATGCAGAATCCATGCTGCGGGAGTGGCGTAGAATCGGTGACAGGATATGGGGCAAATTCAACCAGTCGGATAAAGAGAAGCAGGCATGGTACTATCGTTCCTGTAGAGATGCCTTGCAGGAGCTTCATGACACAAGTGTCATGAAATGCTTTGAAAAATATATAGGGGAGTTATTTGGATGAATACGATGAAGAAAAAAATATGGAAAATGTCAGGGGCAGTTCTGATGGCACTGACCCTGACAATAGGATGTATAGGAGTAAATACGGCAACGGTTCAGGCAGCAGAGTACAGCGTGGCACCTGCCACAGCCGTATTGTATACAGGAAGTGGTGCAGAGGTATTTGCACAGCCTGATCCGGCGACTCTGGTAACAGTATTACCGGGGGATGTGCCCTTACAGGTAACAGGGATGACAAGTAATGGATATTTCCAGGTTGTTGTGAATGATGGCATTTTCTATGTCTATGGTAAGGCACTGTCAGCTGCTGTGGGAACGAATGCATATAAGCTGACCAGCATAGATGCCAAGGCTGCTTTGGTAGGAGATGCAGCGACAGGACAGCTGATCTATGCACAGAATGCATATGACAGACTGGCTCCGGCAAGTACGACGAAGATCATGACGGTACTGCTGGTCATGGATGCCATTGCGCAGGGGAAAATCGCACTGGATACACCGGTCATGGTATCATCCACTGCACTGGCGGGGATTCCTTCTGATGCCAGTCATGTATCCCCAAGATTAAAGGCAGGAGAGGTCATGAATGTATTGGAGCTGCTGGAATGTGTGATGCTTTCCTCGGACTGCCATGCATGTAATGTGCTGGCAGAGCTTGTGGCGGGAAGTGTAGATAATTTCATTGCCATGATGAATGCAAGGGCAGCAGCCTTAGGATGTACAGAGACGAATTTCGTCAATACCAGTGGTTATCCTGATCCGAATCATTATACCAATGCATACAGTCTGTTCCTGATTACGAAGGAAGCATATCACTATCCTGTATTTCAGGTTATTGCAGCAATGCCGGCAGCAGTCATCCCGGCTACTAATATGGCACCAGAGAGAAGTCTGGAGACAACCAATGCCCTGATGAAAGCATCGGAGTATTATAATCCTTATGCAATTGGTGTAAAGACGGGTTCTGCTCAATCCTCCGGATTATGTCTGGTTGGTGCAGCCAAGAAAAATGACACAACTGTCATTACTGTAGTTCTTGGTGCAGGCAATAATCTGATGAGTGACGGAACAAGACTGAAACAGCAGTTCAGTGAGACTAACAAACTGATTGAGATGGGGATTGCCGGTAAGTAGCCTTGCAAATACTGCGATTAACTGATTAGAAAATGTGATATTTATATAGAACTATTCTCAAATACCCCTCCTCTTACTATACTGGAAGTAACAAGTATACATGAGGAGGGGTATTGTTATGCAACAGATATTTGAAGCAATTAATCAGGTATTTACATTCATTGGTCCTTTATCAGATTTTTTGTGGGATTTTCCTACGAATTTTGCATGGTATCAGAATATACCGATATTGGGAAATTTCTCCCTGGCAGTTATTCTGCTGCTTGGCAGTGGCATTTTCTTTACATTTAAGCTGGGATTCATACAGATAACACAGTTTAAGAAGGGTGTGAAACTGATTGCCCAGCGCAAGCATGCAGCAGTCGGTATCTCTTCCGGTGCAGCATTCTTCCTGAGTACGGCAATGAGAGTAGGCCCCGGTAATATTGTCGGTGTGACCGGTGCAATCGCAGTTGGCGGACCGGGAGCATTGTTCTGGATGTGGGTATCTGCTTTCTTTGGCATGTCCATTGCCTATGTGGAAAGTGTTCTGGCGCAGATTTTCAAGGAAAAGAAAAATGATGAATTTGTAGGTGGTCTGCCTTTTTATGGAAAGAAGTTACTGGGAAATCAGGCATGGGTAGGTGTAGCATTATCCATACTGTACATACTATATGCCATGTGTTGTCTGCCGGCACAGGGCTATAACGTAGTATCTTCTATTGGGGAAATAGCAGGAACCATAACCGGTGCTGCGATTCCTGTAGACAGTGCCTTTTCCTATATTGTGGCGGCTGTCGTAGTAGTGGCAACAGCGATTCTGGCTTTTGGCGGCATTAAGAAAGTAACGAAGATGACCAATAAAATGGTGCCGGTTATGGCGGTGGTATATATACTGACTGTATTTGTATTGATATTGCTGAATCTGAATCAGCTGCCCTATTTCTTCAAGGCAGTATTTGGCGGGGCTTTCACAGCCAAGGCGGTGTTTGGCGGTACTTTTGGTACAGTATTGGTACAGGGTGTAAAGAGAGGTCTGATGTCTAATGAAGCCGGTCAGGGTACAATTACCATGCCGGCGGCAGCAGCAGAGTGCGACGACCCCTGTGAGCAGGGTATCATTTCTGCGGTAGGTGTATTCCTGGATACCATTGTAATCTGTACTTTATCAGGATTTGTGGTAATCATGGCGCATTGCTGGAGTGGAAATGACGCAGCACAGTGGGAAGCTCTGGATAAACTGGGTAAGTTCAATGCATCCGTAGCACAGCTGACACCTGGTACAGCAATGAATAATGTCATGACAGTGCTGGTATCCTTCTGTTTCTGCCTGTTTGCTTATACGTGTCTGATCGGTATGATTACTTTCTCTGAAATCGCAGCAAACCGCATCAGCCGTTCTATGAAGCTGACTCAGGGAATCCGCATTCTGGGTATCTTCACAGTGACCTTCGGTATCCTGTGCAGTCTGGCAGGGCTGGAGCTGGGTAATCTGTGGGCATTCTCAGATCTGGGAAATATTCTGATCGTATTTGCCAATATTCCAATCCTGTATCGTGGAGCCAACTATGTAATCAAAGCAACGAAGCACTACAAGGCAGCGGATGGTACGCCCTTTACTTCCGAAACGATAGGAAGCGAAGAGTTGTACTGGGATGAGAAGGAATAATGTGGTATACTATTGCCTATGATACAATTCTCGGAAAGGTAAGGATAAAATATGGCAGAAGCAATAGTAACATTGAAAAAAGGCGAAGGCAGAAGCTTAAAAGCAGGCGGCTTATGGGTATTTGATAATGAAATAGATACGATTATGGGTACGTTTACCAATGGCGATATCGTAATCGTACATGATTTTGACGGATATATGATGGGAAGGGGATTCATCAACCAGAATTCCAAGATACGTGTCCGTATGATGACCAGAAATAAAGAGCAGCAGATTGATGAGGCGTTTCTCAGAAACAGGGTGCAGACAGCCTGGGATTATCGTAAAGATACGGTAGATACTTCTTCCTGCCGTGTGATATTCGGGGAAGCGGATTTCCTGCCGGGAATCGTGATTGATAAATATGAGGATGTACTTGTAGTGGAATCTCTGGCACTTGGAATCGATAGATTCAAGGAAACAATCGTCAGACTGTTGAAAGAGTGTATGGCAGAGGACGGTATTCATATTCGTGGCGTGTATGAAAGAAGTGATGCCAAAGAACGTGAGAAAGAAGGTCTGACGAAGGTAAAAGGCTTCATTGGAGAGCCTTTTGACACCAATATCGAGATCGTGGAAAATGGTGTTCATTACATGGTAGACGTGGAGAATGGACAGAAGACAGGTTTCTTCCTCGACCAGAAATATAACAGGCTGGCTATGCAGAGAATCTGCAAAGGCAAGAAGGTACTGGACTGCTTCACACATATGGGAACTTTTGCACTCAATGCAGGAATCGCAGGAGCAAAAGACGTGACAGGACTGGATATATCCGAATATGCAGTAGAACAGGCAGCTAGAAACGCCAAGCTCAATCATCTGGAAGATACTGTGCATTTTCGTTGTGCCAATGTGTTAGATGAACTGCCAAAGCTGGCTGCCGCCGGTGAGCAGTATGATGTAGTAATTCTGGATCCTCCTGCTTTTACAAAGTCAAGGGAAGCAACCAAGAATGCAATCAAGGGCTATCGTGAGATTAACATGAAGGGCATGAAGCTTGTAAAAGACGGAGGTTATCTGGCAACCTGTTCCTGCTCGCATTTCATGACACAGGAATTGCTGGCTAAGACCATTAAGGAAGCCGCCAAGGCAACCCATAAGCGGCTGCGCCAGGTGGAGTTCAGAACCCAGAGTCCGGACCATCCGATACTGTGGGCAGCAGATGAGAGCTATTATTTGAAGTTTTTCATTTTTCAGGTAGTTGAGGAAAAATAAGAGATGATATTATTATAGAAGTAATGAACAGAGAGTGATCGACAAAATTCGGTTGCTCTTTTTTATTGTGAATAGGCTCATATATGCTATAATAAAACAAATTAACAGACCAGAATATATGGAGAATAAATAAAATGGGAATTAATTCAATAGATGCAGAGGATATACTGCAGGAATCATTGGTTTTACAACAGGTACGGGATATTTGCTGGAAGTTGTAGAACGGTACACAGAATTGAAACCGGAAAATGAATTAGAAAAATATATTCCCGCATTGGAGCAGGTTAATGGTACAGATTCTCACGATGGGCTGGGTAATGCCTTTGAAAAAGCGTGGGTGGATGAGCAAAATATGAATGTCGCACTCCGATACGCCAAAAAGGATGGTCTGACAGCAATTATCTTGCACTGCCGTTGGAATGGACAATGTACGGAGAGTATGTATATGAACAGATGTAAAAAGATAGCAATATTGGTATGTGTTTTTATGACAGTGTTAAATATTGTTGCTTGTGGACAAGAAAAAGGAGATGAATCTTCTGTAAATCAGCAAGAAAGCAGTATGCAGACAGTTGAAAGTATAAATGAAGAAGATAAAACTATTGGAGCAGAAGAATCCAATGCGCAAACGGGTGAGAGTATAGACATAGAAATGACAACAGAAGAATTATTAGATTTGTTTATTAACGGCTCAATAAGTGCAAACAGTTCTGAGAATTCGGCATTCTATATTACCGATTTAGATATGGATTCTGGTGAATGGGATTCCTATTCTATTGGTGAAAGAGTCGATCTTGACAATGATGGAGAAAATGAACTGATTATTTGTGGACCTTATGGTGGCAAATACCTTGATGCGCGCAATAACAAGGTCTATGAATTTGCCGCGGGAGAGGGTGATGGTCTTGTGCTTTCCTATATTGTTTATAATGGCTCCACATGGATTATGTACAGCAACAGAATGCATACAGGATATGAAGCATACCATATGGAAAAATTTGAAGGGGCAGATAATTTAGTTGCAGAAATGAATTTTGATGAAGAACTTGTTGATGAAGATAATGTGGAGGGCGAAGAAAAATATACATTGAATGGAACGGAAATATCTTATGAAGAATACTTTGAATTATGCAGCAAGATTTTTGCGACTGAAGTAACTACAACTGAATGACAACTTTAAATTTAACGCTTGAAAAAAGGAGAAATAAACATGGCAAAGAAAGAAGAAAGATTTGAAGTTACATTTAGAGACGGAAGTCAGCTTAAGGATGAAGGAGTTCGCCAAATCCTTGTAGATAAGGAGACTGGGGTTAACTATCTTTGTTGGAAATCTGGATATGGAGCGGCTATTACACCTCTTCTGGATTCAGAAGGAAAAGTCATAGTTACAAAGTAAAATCGGTAGTTATGGAGGTGAAAAATGTATTTCACAGACGAAAAAGACTATATTATGCGAATGATAAAAGAAATGGTAAGAGTATTATTTTCTTTAGTGTTTGGGAAAAAGTATGTTTCTGTTGAACTTGAAAAAGAAAATAAATATGAAGTATCAGGGAAAAATTTGAAAGATTTTCTTGATATGATTGATTCTGGGGAAATTAACGAAGCAGAGAATATACTTTTAGATAGCATTGATTATACAGACAGAAATGAGGTAATGGCAGCAGCTCTTTTCTACCAATACCTTAGTGAGAAGGATAGTGAGTTTTTGAAAAATAACAATTATACAAAAGAAGAAGTGCTTTCTGGTTTTAAGCAATTACTTATGCAGTCAGGATATACTGATTTGCTATGTTTGGTCAAAGATGAGGAGTAATGTAGAAAATTCAAAGAGATAAGAGTGATTGGTTGAAAGGAGAAATTGTATTATATGTTCTATGATTATATGATCTATATTGTTTTTGACTTTATGATGGCAGTGATTATGTTTTTGTTTGGAATGTGGTTTTATAAATCAGAAGGAAAAGCTGCTAATTTCTTGTCGGGTTATAATATGAAATCAGCGGATGAACGAAAGAAATACGATGAGAATGCTATGTGTAAGGCATATGGAAAAAGAATGATGTTTATGTCAGTTCCTTTTATTATTGGAATAATCATAGATATCCAATATCTAGGAATTGGTTGTTTGATTGCATGGGGGATATGGTTTATTATGTTTGTTTTGTTGCTTATTGATAGGCATAAAAGAGAACGTTAAATTCAAGTTTTACGAAATAAAGAAATTGTAGGAGGAATATATATGGTTGGAAGAATTTATCACGTTGGATTAACCGTTTCTGATTTGAATCGCTCGATTGCTTTCTACAGAGATATTCTTGGGCTTAAATTTCAGGGTGAAATCTTTATGGAAGGCGAAGAGACAGATAAAATGTTCCGTAAGGAAAATTGTAAAGCAAGGGTTGCATATTTGAATGGCTCGAAGGTTCTTGAAGCACCACCGATTGAATTGATTCAGTTTGTAGACAGCAAAATCCATAAAGAACAATCAGACTTGTTTACGACATCTATCTCAGAAGTATGCTTTTACACGGATGACATTGATTCTGTCTACAAAACCCTTATCGAAAATCATGTGGAGTGTTTGTCTGAACCGCAGCATTTTGATTTCAGGGCAGATGGATTTGGGGAAAGCAGAGCGTTTTATTTCAGAGACCCGGATGGAATCATTCTTGAGATGATGCAGCCTTTGTAAAAGGACAATAATCAGAATTTGGGAGGGAACTTAGATGGTATTCGAAAAAATTGATAGAAGTAGTTGAAAACGGAACGAGTATTTTGAAAATTACTTTACGAATATACCTTGCACATACAGTATGACTGTTAAATTGGATATTACACAAATAAAAAAGAAACGAATGAAATTATACCCTGCGATGCTTTATTATCTTGCAACGATTGTAAACCGTCATTCAGAGTTTAGAACGGCAATTAATCAGGAGGGTGAACTGGGAATATATGACGAGATGATACCCAGCTATACCATATTCCATGAGGACACAGAGACATTTTCCAACCTTTGGACACCATACATACCAGATTTTGAAGCATTTTCTATGGCGTATGCGAATGATATGCAACGGTATGGAAGCAATTATGGAATGATAGGAAAACCAGATGTACCCGAAAATGTTTTTAATGTATCGATGATACCATGGTCAACCTTCGATGGCTTTAATCTGAATTTGCAGAAAGGATATGATTATTTGATTCCTATTTTTACGATGGGGAAATATTACAGAGATGATGAAAAAATCATACTTCCTCTTGCCATCCAAGTGCATCATGCAGTGTGTGATGGATTTCATATCTGCCGGTTTGTCAATGAACTGCAAGAATTGATAAATAGTTAACTTCCAGTTTGTCGGACTCACAAAAATTTAATATCAAACTAATACAAGCACTTTAGCCAATTAAGGTTAAGGTGCTTTTTTGCGCCTTGGAAGGAGGTGGTTACAACTAAACACATCGGGAAAAGCCCGATTCAATCATTACAACAGGCTATGCCTGATCATATAGAGTAACTTTTAACAGCCAGTTAGGGATTATCACTGCTGGCTTATTTTTTTATCGAAAAGGAGACAAACAACATGAGAAAAGAACAGATTATTACAGCAAATAACAATCAGATGGAGGAGAAAGGCATGAAGGGTAGATTCATTCACTTAAAAAAGAGATTCGTTCCGGCATTATCCGGGGCACTTATGGGAGTGTAATGAAGATGGATATGAGGAGCCTTTTGGGGATGTGACTGTGAATTTGTCGGTTGCAGCACCAAATTACTGCTGATATCTGAATGTGAATGACATACCGGATATGACCTTGGAGAGCTTGTCTATGATGAAGGCGGCGAAGGAAGTTGTATAATATACGAATATATTATTATGTTGATTTGAGATTTGAGCGGTTATTCGCACAAAGCCTAACAGAGTGTATTATTACTTGACTATGCAAAGTGACATATTATTTAAAATCTTCAAAATGAATATATTTGACTTGTAACATAAAATGAGTTACAATTCAAGTGTATTAAGGAGGTGAAGCTTTGAGAGAGTATTTAGAACAAATTTTACATCAAAGTATTCAGGAACATCCATATGAATCTTTGGAAAAGTTGCCATTGGGATGTAGAAATGCATTTGCATTATCAATCGTGGAAATTCAAAAACAAGAAATTCTCATAGCAGCACCGATTGAAACAATGAATTTGACAGAACTACGTAAGATGAGGATTCAATTAGAGAGATATACGGGATTTCAATGTGTTTTTTATTTAAAAAAAACAAACTGGTATTCAGTTCCTAAGATGGTGGAAGAAGGAATTCCTTTTATATGGGAAAATCATCAGATATACCTTCCTTTTATGGGGTTACTTTTGCAAAGAAATGAACACAGAAAACCGAAGCGTTGTTCTATCATTTCATTTTTAACGCAGAAATTATTATTGAAAGCCTTATATGAAGGTTGGCAAGATGTATCAGCTGTACAGGCAGCTGAGAAACTTGAAGTATCTAGGATGTCAATTACTAGATGCTATGATGAAATTGAGGCGTTAGGCATGTCATTTATAAAAATGAATGGAAGATCAAGACGTTTCTTTGCTTCTGTTGATAAGAAAGCAATGTGGGAGGATATGCGCCCATTTTTGCGAAATCCAATTATTCGGGAGTTTAGACTTGAAAAAAAACCGGATGCAGAAATGATTTTAGGAGGCATATCAGCATTAGCAGAATATTCCATGTTGTCAGAAGAACGTTATGTTACGTATGCGGTAGAAAAAAATCAGATTAGTGAGTTGGGATTAAAGTCAATTCATGAAGTACCGAATAATGAAGAACCAGTATGTATAGTACAGGAAGTGGGATATATATTACCATTTAAGGATAAAAAAGCAGTAGATCCGCTTTCACTGAGTTTGATGTTATCAGATGCTGATATGGAAGATCCTCGTGTGGAGAACTGTTTAAATGAAATGCTGGAGGAATTGATATGGTAAAAGGAATAGAAATTTTTCAAGAATATTTTAAGGAATACACAGACCAATATGTATTAATTGGAGGTGCGGCTTGTAGCGTTTCTTTTGAGGAACAGGAGATTAACTTCGGACGAACAACGAAAGATCTTGATATTGTTCTAATTGTTGAGGCTAGGACAAAAGAGTTTGGAGAACAATTCTGGAAGTTTATTAGAGATGGTAGGTATAGAATTCGAGCAAAAAGTAATGGTGAACCACAGTTTTACAGATTTGATAAGCCAGAAGATGAGCGTTTTCCAAAGATGATAGAATTATTTTCGAGAACGAATTATATGCTACAAGAGTTGTATTATAAGTATGCAGAAGGAAGAGATGAAGGATTGTAAAAGATGGATGTGGATTCAACAGAGGCTTTTACGTTATGCTTTAATGAAAGACATCGTTGTGGTGGACATCTTTGGGAAGTTTATTATAGGTATAATAGGCATTGTGCTATCTAGTGTAACACTGGTATATTGTGAAGGGTATTTCCTTGGATATAAGATACTTGACTTTTGACAACTTCCTTATGAAACAGAAGAGGAAGTACTGAATAAGGTGACGTGGCTAAAAGAAAACGAAGCTTATTTGAAAAATTAGCATTTGTTAGATATATATTCAGATATGAATAAAAACTAATATGCAGTTTAACAAACTAACAGGAGGAAAAATATGAGCTTAATTTTACATATTTCAGATTTGCATTTAGGAAAAAATGAGATGGAAGAAACAAAACGAATCAGTTCTTTAGCTGAGACCATAATTAATGAGAAATTGGCTATAAAACATGTTGTTTTCACAGGGGATATAATTGATGCAAGATCTATTATTATATTAACATTGAAAAAGTTGATAAGTGAATATCCAGATGTTTTTACAAGAATTGAAACATCAAAGTTATCAGAGATGTTAGATGAAGTGTTGAAACTAGTGGAAAGTGAAGATATGGAAATTGTCGAGAAGTATAATGAATATTTGAAAGAGATAGCGATTGCCAGTGCAAGAACTGCAGCAAAGATTATTAATATTTTCTTGAAAAAAATAGGGGTAGAAAGACATAGATTTATTTCATGTTGTGGTAATCATGATAGGTTACGATTTCTGGGAAAAGAGAATACATTTAATTGTGGTGATAATAGGCAAATAGATGAGGTGTCTTTAGGAGAAGAGTATCTTCCATATAGAGAATTTTGCAAGGAAACTAATTATAACTTGACATATCAGTCTCAAGATTACAATTGCGATGGGATCCATTATATTATTGCAAATTCCAATTGGAAAACACCAGAAAATAGAGAAACTAATAACGCCTGTATTAATTGTACAAAATTATCGAGTATTATTTATACCAGAGAGAAAGCAGACGATTATAAAAAAGAAAAAACTATTTTTATTTCGCATAAACCTTTTGATGATATCTGCGAAAATGCTAAGTATACATATCATGAAAATGATTATAGCATAACTGTAAAGGAACATGTTAAACGTGCAACAACTATGTCATTACATGGAGACAAACATTCATATATTATAGATGTGAAGGATTCTCATTCGGAATTTATGTGTGGACTGCCACTATGTAATAATGGTGTACACTATAATATAATTGATTATTCTGAGGAGGGAGGAGCAAGTTTCGCGAGATTTATGATTTATGATAATAATCATTGGATTTTAATACCAACGGCAGACTGTGTAGATGAAACTTATGCATTATGTAAGCATTTCATCAAGGGGTTTGCTATGCAGTTAATAAGTAAAGAAAAAAGAATTCCAAAAAGTTGCAAAGAACTGTTTAGAACTACCGATAAATCATTTAATGATGGAAGGTTTGATTTAATTAGAACATTATTTAGAGAATGTGCTACTGTATATGATTCTAAGCAGAATAAGCTGCCTTATAAGGATAACAACATATTTGAGGATATTTTTCAGCTGATTAATTTATCTACAGAACGAAGAATTCTTGGATTGAAGGGGGAACCTGGGACTGGGAAAAGCACATTTCTGTCTGTGCAGTATATATATTTGCTGAGGAAGTTTTATAATGGAGATACTAAATATATACCATTTTATGTAGACATTGATGCTTGGACAAAAGAAATGCTATCATCTGTAGAAGTTATTTCAGATATTCAGAAAGTAATAGATTGGTATTGTGTAAAGTTTAGTGAATATTTGGCTCAAGTCATTAACATATGTTGTAAGTACAAATTACCCCCATGTATTATAATAGATGGTTTAGATTGCAATAATATGTTAACTTATGCTGGACATACAATAGAGCATTTTTATTATCAAATGTTGGAGGAAAGATTAAAATCAATTGATGGAAAATACATTATGGGACTTAATACGCACCTAAATTCGCTTGCAGAAAAGTCTTTTGAACACGCTAACAAATTCCAATATGCTTGTTTTTTAAATAAGGTGTTTATTGTTCCATATAAAGACAGAGATCACTATACAAACTTCATAGTGGCGTATCTAAAATTAAAGAGAGATTCAGATGATAAAGAGATAGATATTTTTTATGAAATATTGAAGAAGCTAAGACGAATATCAGTTGATTTAGACTATATTCATGGATTAGATGAACTGCTTAAAGATGATACTGGAGAAGCAGATTCGTGGAAAATCATGAGAAGAAAATTGGAATTGACATCTAAGCGTGTTGATGAGACTTTTGGAGAAACACATAAGGAAGTCTTGTATAAAGCGGCTTATTTACTTGCTTTTAGAGGATATACATATCAGTATATTCTTAATGATAACACAATGAAAGAATTAACATATGGGGATTTTCTTAAAATCAGAAACAATCCGGAAGTGACTAAATTTTTAATAGCTAGACATTATTTACAAGAGCTTAAATATTATGCATTTTGTGATGAAAGTATAGATGAGGAATCAATTTTAAATTGTTTTATTTCAAGGGACATTTCGGTTATTATCCGTCTACTAATTGAGGATTTAGGTATTCAGGCACAAGTATTTAAAGATGTTGTAAGTAAACATAGCAATGATATGCAAGCATATTTTACCTCATTCTTAATGTATTTGTTGGGACATAACAAGAAGTATAAGGGTTTGGATGCTATAAAAACTAATAATTTGAAGTTACACGATGAAAATAAATTTTTAGATAATTGTTTGTTGAGGTCAAAAGAATTAGCAGAAATCGTTAGTGCAGATGATGACGGACAGCGACTAAAGAGTAATGAATATATACTTAAACTTATGTCCGATGAAAGTTATAGGTTATTTAATAGAATTTACCAGCTTTGGTATTATGAAGATATAAAAGATCCTGTCGAAGGGAAAAGAGGAACTCAGGAATTAACAAAAAAAATTGGGAAGGGGTTTGATTTTCACAATTGTTTTATGTTTATGGTTTCAAAAATAGATTATTGTTTTGCAAACAATGATCCATATCCGCTCTTGGAAGTGGATATGTTTACTTTGTGTGATTTTATCTATTCAAGATTACAAAACTTTAGCCCAAAAGCTATGTTTTATTCAATGGATTATAATACAAAAGGAAATTCTGTTTCTGCTTCAGTTTTAAGGCGTATGATTGATATTATTAGCAAGTATTCAAATAATCTTGATCAAAGTAGAAATTTGAGTAGTAGCATTCATGTATATTTTGAAATGGTACGCAATGTATTTCAAAATTCATTGGATAAAATAGAGAAAATGCAAGGTATGTGTATAGATGAGCCATTTGTGTCTCAGGCATTAGATTATGCAAAAGTGGTTAATTTATGTGAAATGCCGAGAGTGGGTTGGAATATTACAAAGACTGAAACCATTCAAGATATTAGAGAGCAAAAGTACAAGAAAGGTAATACCATTTTTGAAACAATTGGTCAGCATATTCTAGAAAGCGTTTATATAGCTGAATTATTTTTGCCAGCACATATGAAAGAAGAAGGCTACGAAAAATCTAAAGTTATATCAATGATTTTGATGTCAGAAGTAGGAAAAATTGCTATTGGATATGACTATACACCAGATTACAGTCAGGCAAGCAAAATTCTTATGCCTAAAGAAAATAATGGAAGAAAACAATTTTTGGTAAAAGGTTCATTTGATGGATATGCCGACTTTATGAATTTATATGATGCAATGCTAATTTTGGGTGGAGAATTAACTGCTTATGCAGACATTAATATGCGAATATGTCAAGAGATTAAGTTGATTCAAATGGAATATAAATTCTATACATTAAGAGAACAATTGGGATTTGAAACGGCTAGAGAAATAGATTTTAAACATGAATTTGTAGATTTAATCACTCCAATATGCAAAGATATTAGAAAAATGTTAATAACAAATAACACTGCTTTTCGCAAGGATTTTAATTAATCATTTTTATTAAGTGAGGAATATATGTAAAATTTTACATACAGAACAATGAGAATAGGGTACCATATATAGTACGAAAATTATAAGATAAAATCTATTTGAACGAATATTGTTCCTGCTTCTCTAAGTGAAATAATCAAAATTAAGTATGGTAAGTATTTTGTATAAAATATATAAATGTTATAAAAATATGCTTATTAGGAGTGGCAGTAGACATGGTTGCGGAGTCTGAATATGTGTATGGGGCAGAAGCGTATGAAGACTATCGGAAAACAGCAAAGGCAAAACTTATGGCAACTCAGGAGACAAATACACCGGAAGTAAAGGGTAAGAGCTGATAGGATAAAGTCTGGATAATCAAAGTTCTTGAGTGTTTGCCAAACTTGTTGAGGGTCTTTCATGAGGGGCTAACTTGAGGGTATGAGATAGGGTCTGGCATAACACCAGACCCTTAAATATTATGGACATGGTGTAGATATCCCTTTTTGTATATCTTCTATAATAATTACATAAAATGATGCAAATGCACAAAAAATAGTAATGGCTATTGAAGTGAAAATAATTTAGTGGTAAAATAAAAATTACCATAATTCGTGCAATGCACAAAAACAAGGAGTGATACTATGGAGATTAAAAGAGATTCATACCTTGAACAGTTAAAGATAAGAAAAGATAACGGAATGATTAAGATTATCACGGGAATCAGGAGATGCGGCAAATCATTCCTGTTATTTGTGTTGTTTAAGAAATACTTATTGGAAAGTGGTGTAGATAATGACCACATCATTGAGATTGCATTGGATGGCATTGAAAATGAGGAACTGAGAGATCCAAAGAAGTGTTATCTGCATATTAAAGAGCGGGTGGAAGATGACCAGAAATATTATCTGCTCTTGGATGAAGTACAGTTTATGCCACGATTTGAGGAAGTGCTGAACAGTTTGCTTCGTATCAGTAATATTGATGTGTATGTAACCGGCAGTAATTCTAAATTCTTATCTAGCGATATTGTAACTGAATTTAGAGGAAGAGGAGATGAGATAAGAATTTATCCTTTATCATTTGCAGAGTTCTATGCAGCTTTCGATGGAGATTATGATGATGCTTGGGAAGAATATATGATATACGGTGGTTTACCACAAGTGGCACAATTTTCTGTGGAACGCCAAAAGGCTGAGTATCTTAAAAATATTTTTACCAATGTTTATATCAAGGATGTGGTAGAGCGAAACAGGATTCAAAATGTTGATGAGATTGGAACCTTGGTGGACATTCTTGCTTCTGCCATAGGTACCCCTACAAATCCAACCAAAATATCAAATACCTTTAAAAGTGAACGAGGCAGTAACTATAGCAATAAAACCATATCTAACCATATTGATTATTTAGCAGAGGCGTTTTTGATTTCTAAAGCGGACCGGTATGATATTAAAGGTAGAAAATATGTGGGTGCAAGCCTGAAATATTATTTTTCAGATGTTGGACTTAGAAATGCCAGACTGAACTTCAGACAGCAGGAGCCTACACATATTATGGAGAACATTGTTTATAATGAGTTGCTTGTGCGTGGTTACAATGTGGATGTTGGTATTGTGGATGTATTTGCAAAGAATAGTGAAGGAAAGAGGGTTCATAAGCAGTTAGAGGTTGATTTTGTAGTGAACCAAGGCAGTCAGAGATATTACATTCAGGTGGCTTATGATATGACTTCTGAGGAAAAGCAAACACAGGAACTTAATTCACTCCGAAATATTCCGGATTCATTTAAGAAGATTGTTATAGTAAATGGAACAAAAAAGCCTTGGAGAAATGAGGAAGGCTTTGTGATAATGGGCATGAAATATTTTCTGCTTAATGAGGATAGTTTGGAGTTTTAGTATGGAAGGAGATAATATATTCCGATATAGAAATATGGATATAAAGTTAGGAGGCAGAGAAATGGCAACGGTTGTGTATTCTAATGAAGAAGATGATATGTGTTCATTGGTGATAGATGGAGAAGAATATGTTGAAGATGAAGAAAGGGCAATTATCCCCAAAGCTGTATTAAAACAAATAAGAGTTGAGGATATTCCGGAAAATTTTCAAATTGAAGTATGTGAGTCAAAAGATTCCTCAGTAATAATGGTATCTGTTCCTATGACTTTTGTAAAAGTTGGTAAAAATGAGTTTCAGGTTATTTATGATGAACTTATTACTAGAAAATATTGGGATGAACCAATAGGACTTAAACTATATATGGAGACAAAAAGGGATGTAATAGAAGAGCGTTCAAAAGAGGTAAGGGATATCCATTTAGAAAACTATGATGATGATGGAGCTTATATCCATTTGGCATATAGTACAAAAATATATACGGATGATATGAGTGAATTGCTGAGTAATATGGAACAGATATATGGCGAAATAGAAGGTGCAACAGATATTACTTTAGGTTCTCCGTTTTCTAAAATAGATGATTGTGCAAAAGAAAATGAATTTACAATTAAGATATTACTTCCATTGTTTCGTAAGATGGGATTTGTAAATGTAAAATATAATCATGGAAACAAGGAATTTGGAAAAGATATTACATTTGCACGCAGAACAGAATTTGATGATTATGAGTATTATGGAGTGCAGGTAAAGTATGGAGATGTATCTGGTGGTGCTCAGGGAGAGATTAACGAATTGACTCAACAAGCGAAAGACTCTTTTTCAATGCCATATTATGATGTGTATTCAAGAAATAAAGTAAGGGTATCTAAAGTTATTATTGCGATTTCAGGAAAATTTACGCAAAATGCAGTGGAAAAAATAATAGAAGGTGTGACGGAATACCCTTTAAAGAATAACTTGATTTTTTTGGATAAGGAAAAAATAGAGGGATTAATGAGTAAGTACAATAGATTTTAAGTTTTGTGTTGAAAATATAAAGATTCGGGAGGTATTCACTCTATGGATGGAGAAAAGAATATAGATCCATTGGTTTCCATGCAACAGGAACTGTGTGATATGTGGGGAATTAACAATCAAACAAAGTATGTATTTTATTATGATGAAAGCAATAATTGCAGAAAGTTTTGGGTTGATGATAGTAAGCAACAGTTTAATACGGATTATACAGCAGATTTTGTATTGGCAGGGTTGGTAAAAAAAGAGGAAGACACTGTTGATGGGTCACTTGAAACATTCAGGAAGCCTTTGAAGTTGCAGGGGAATGTAGAGGAGATTAAGTTTAAAAAACTGTATGCAAAAGGTGATTTTTTACAGTGCGTGAAGGAAAAACGCTTATTTGAGACTTTATCATGGATAGATAAATCGCCTTTTTATATTCATTACACTAATGTGAACAATTTATTTTATACACTTGTTGAAATATTCGATTCCATTGTAAAACCTGATGAGATAAGTGAATTTGGATATGACTATTTTAAAATGAAGAGTGTATTTTATTATATGTTTAAAGGGAAAGCAGACGCATTACAAATCTTGATGTTCAAATATAAGTACCCAAATATACAGCGGGAGGATGTAGAAGCATTTTGTAATGACTTACTGTTCTTGCTCGGGAGCAGGAGAGAAATGAAGGCAGAGGAAAAGTTTCTAGCAGGAATGCTTGCCAGGGCAGCAGAGAGTGATGAATTAGTATTTTTACATGATAACGATGATTATGTTATGCAGGAAAACTATGCGGAATTCTATACTGACCCTATCCGAAAATATCAGAAGTCAAGGCACATATTTGATGAGGAAACGACAGTACAGGACATAGTAAAAAAGCAGATAGCAATGGGGGAGAATATGGAAGATAATTTCAAGTTTGTGAAATCTGAGACAGACATATTCGTGCAGTTATCGGATGTAGTAGCAGGGATTTTGGGAAAACTGTTTAAGTATATAAATTCCACAAGTGTAAATCAGCGTAGAAGAGATGTTGAAGGTTTATCAAAGCTTCAGGTTGAAAATATTTTACTGATTGATAAGCTACGTATGGAAGCAGATCGGGAGAATCCCGGATTTTTATGTTCGATTGGTCCTTGGGATGGGATAGGAATACTTAATAGATTTTTCGAAATGGTAAAGAGCAGAAAAGAAAAATAGATTGAATCAGGAGGATTGATGATATGGATGTTTTTGCAATAGAAAAAGGAAAGGCACTGAAACTTTCAGTAGATGAATTTGAAAAACAGACATGCCATGATTATCCTTATTACAGAACTAATAAGGATAAACGACTTTCTTTGTATGCGATTTGTCCTGAATGTGGAAATCCAATTCAGATTGTCAATATGTATGGGGAAGAAATGATGCAGAATGTAACCCATAAAGTAACTCTTTATGGGAAACATACAGGTCGAGCAGTAGAAGGCTTTCCGTATTGGAATGAGGCTGAGATGAAAAATTGCTCATTATATAAGCCATCACCATTGGGGAACACGGAAATAAGAACAAAAACAGAAGAGTCCGAGGAAATAAAAGAAATTATTGAAAAGAATTGGAGAAGGATAAAGCAGGATATTAGAGGTATTGTAGGAGTGAATATACCGAATTCTGTAATGGAACATATGTATGAAGTTTTTATGGAATCTCATGCGTATAGTTATAAAGCAGTAAATAGGTACAATATACCATATGCTATGCTTAGATATCAGGAAACAATATCAATTTATCACACTTTTTTGTTTGACTCTCCTATGAGCGAAATTGTAAAAGAGAAAATAAATAATAATAGTAAGTACTTTGAGATTTTGGATAAGGAAATAAAGAGAAAGGTAAGTGGAGGTTACAATTTAGGCATATATTTGACAAAATATCAAAAGAAAGAGCACAAGCAGTATATACATATGGTGGTATATGAAGTTGGTGGCTATGGGAAGGAAAGCAGAAATATTATCTTAGAAGAAAAAATAGAGATGAAATCTTGGATTTATACGTAAGTGTATAGAAATAGGTAATATAGTATATTTCTCATGATTGGAAAAGAGGTTGTTTTTGGCAGAAATACATATGAGCAATATGAAGAGGTATAGAATGTTTATTAGAAAAGTCAAAATTCATAATTTTAAATGCTATAAAGATTTTGAAATTACTCTTGAAGAAGGTTTAAACATTGTTGTTGGAGATAATGAAGCGGGAAAGTCTACAATACTAGAAGCTATAAATCTGGCACTAACCGGAATTATTAGTGGAAAGAGTATTTGGAATGAAATTTCACAGTATATTTTTAATAAAGAGTCAGTAGATGAGTATATTGTTTCGTTAGGCACAGCACCTATAGCACTTCCATACATAACAATAGAAATCTTTTTTGGCGGGGATGAAAATCCTTTGATGAATGGTGATGCAAATTCAGATAGAGATAACAGTGCGGAAGGATTTTGTTTCAAAATTGCATTTAATGACAAATATGCAGATGAATATGAGGCATTAGTGCAACAGGGAGATGTTAAAAGCTTACCAATTGAATATTATGATATTACTTGGACAACCTTTGCCAGAGATGTAATCACAACACGTAGTATACCTTATAAATCAAGTTTGATTGATTCGTCTGAATATAGATATCAAAGTGGAAATGATTTGTATTTGTCGAGAATTATAAAGGGGTCATCGGAACCGGAAGATATAACATCTATTGCACAGGCACATAGAAAAATGAGGGATACATTTATTAATGATCCATCAATAGAAGCCATTAACAACAAAATAAATCAGGATGCTAGTTTGACAGATAAAAAAATAGCATTATCAGTAGAACTGGTTACTAAGAATGCTTGGGAGAATAGCCTTGTTACACAATTGGATGAAATACCGTTTCATTATGTGGGAAAGGGAGAGCAATGTGTTGTTAAGACGGAACTTGCATTAGCAAAACGTACTTCGCAAAATGCAAGTATCATTTTGTTAGAAGAACCAGAAAATCATCTGTCACATACAAGATTGAATCAATTGATTAAATGTATTTCGGAACAATATGCAGAAAAACAGATACTTATTTCAACACATAGTAGTTTTGTTGCAAATAAGTTAGGGTTGGGGAAAGTGATGCTGCTTGATAACTTAAGGATAACAAAATTTTCTGAACTATCGGAAGATACATATAATTTCTTTAAGAAGGTGGCTGGGTATGATACGTTGCGAATGATTTTATGTAAAAAAGCTATTTTGTGTGAAGGAGATTCGGACGAGCTGGTGATTCAAAAAGCATATATGCAACTTAATGATGGGCGGTTGCCGATAGAGGATGGTATAGAAGTGATTTCCGTAGGTGTATCATTTTTACGTTTCCTTGAGATTGCAGATTGTATTCAGACAAAAATTGCGGTTGTTACAGATAACGATGGGGATTTGGCAGCTATAAACAAAAAGTATGAAAATTATATAGGTGCAAATCAGAAAGAGTATATAAAGATATGTGTTGATGATGTTGTGGACACAGGGACACTTAAGATTGGCAAGAGTGATTATAATTACAACACTTTAGAACCGAAACTTTTGAAAGCTAATGGTTTAGATAAGTTAAATCGTATTTTTGGTACTGATTATACGGATGAGGACGATTTGAGGAAATTTATGAAGCATAACAAAACGGAATGCGGATTGAAAATCTTCGAATCTTCTGAACAGATAGAAATACCGGAATATATTTTGGAGGCTATCAAATGGTAAATAGATTGATAATTGCGGCAGCAGGATCTGGCAAAACTACATATTTGGTTAGACGGGCGATGCAACAATCGGACAGTGTGTTAATAACAACATACACTATTGCTAATGAACTGGAAATCCGTAAAAAATTTGTAGAACTTAATGGTTGTGTTCCGCATAATGTTACCATACAAACATGGTACTCATTTCTTTTACAGCATGGGGTTCGACCATTTCAGGGAGTGGTCTTAGATGATAAGGTTAATGGTATGATATTAGTCAATGAAAAGTCTGGAAAAGACGGTTTCAAATCATAAGAAACTTTACTGTGTCCTCGAAAAAACAGTTTCCCCTCTTTTTTTCTAATTTGTCCCAAAAAATCTACGTACTGATTAATTGAAGATATAAAATTCACCTCAACCTTAGCCGCATCAAAAACTATTCCGTTTGACATCCTGATATCATACTCTTGCTCGTGCTCATTCCAAGTTGTGTATAACTCTTTTACACAATCAAGCTTCTTATCAACAGATTTGTACATTTGAAAGATAAAATAAATAATGGCAAAGTAGTTGTATTCATCAAAAGAACTTTTATTTTTTGATAGTTTTCTTCCAGCTCTCTAAGTACTGGTAGCATTATTTTTTCGAGTTCCTCAGTATTTGTAGCATACTTTCCTGCAAAAACTTTAGCCAATGGAGAATCTAATTTCTTTAAATTATTTTCTATTTCAGATTTAGAGGTTCTCGGTCTCCCTATTAGTGGATTAATATCACAATATCCTTCCGACTGCAATTTTTCGAACATCATCTTTTCAAAAGCGCTTTTTACAATGGCATTATGTTCTAGTTCGCCTATTTCGCTATATATGAAAAAAAACATTTTATGATCCTCCTTCGTATATGTCACAGTTTATGGTTAAGAAGTTAAATAAAACACAAATAATTATATTTATTAGTATAATTATTTTTATTATTTTATTAATTTTTGGTATTGTTTTTTGTATTAATAAATTTAACAAAAATAATATTAAAGATACAGGTATTGAAATGGCTGAAGAAGAAACAATAAATACAACAAAAGAAACTATTAAGTCAAATAGTATTGAAACTAAGAGTAAGGAAACAATAAAAGAAGAGAGTACAACCACTAATAAAGAGACTGAAACAGAAACAAATAAGCCTCAAAACATAGAAACTTCAGAAGCAAAAACAAATATTCCTACTCATCCTGCAACTGTCGCTCCTACTCAGCCACAAACAGAAGTTAAAACTAAACCTACAACACAAGTTCAGACTTCTTCACAACCTGTAACACAACCACAATATTATGATCCTTATACAGGACAGCCTATAAGTAAAGAAGAATATGATCGCATTTGGAATGAAATAAATAATTCTAAACCAACTGAAGAAACTCGAGCTAAAAATGTTTATGTTCTTAATGATGATGGTACAATAAATTTTAAGAAAAGTAAAATAAATAGGGGTTTTGATGAAGAGTTTGCGAAATTACTTTATGAAAGTAAAGAAGTTAAAAATTTAGCAGGAGAATTATATTATTCAGTTACTAGATATTGCGGAAGTTGGGGTAGTCTTGCACTTAGGCCAACTTTTTTTCTTTGTATTTCTGATGAATATTGGATACCTATGACATTTGATGAAGATTGGAATATAAAAAAGGGAGGATCAGGAATCATTTACGATCCAGATCATTTACCTTTGAAAGAACAATGGTAAAAATTATTATAATATACATGAATTAAAAAAGGAGGAACTATGAAACTATGAAAAAAATTAAATTAATATTTTCATTATTATTAATAGCAACGTTATTAATCTCACCAATAAATGTTTTAGCAGTTATTGGTGAAGATAATGGTACGCCATCTGTAAATATAAGTAGCACCCCTAATGCGGAATCTAATTATATATATCATAGTTGGAATATAGGTATAAAATAAAAATCTTTATTTTGATATAGATAGATATTATTTAAAAGTATTCAGAGTATATGCTATTAGGAAATTGGGATTAAAAAAGTTAATTACAAATTTATAAATAAATGATGAAAGGAAATGTGAAATTATGAAGAAATATTCTTTAATTTTATGCTGTATACTTACAGTTGTTATGATGGTGGGTTGTAACAACAACGCTAAAGAAAAAAGCAATGATGTGATAGAAACAACACCAGAAATTGAAAATCAATCAGACAAGGAAATTGCTTGGAAAGAATCAATAACAGATGAATCAACAACAGAACAGGAAACAACAGAAGAATCAACGACGGAAAATTCTACAGAGTCAATATGTACAGAAGATAAAACGGAAAAAGCGATAGAAAAAGAAAAGGAGAAAGTAACAACTGCTCCCACAGCTGCTCCTACGCAGGCAGTAACGGAACCATCAACACATAGACACACAGAGGCACATACAACAGAGGCGGTAACAACTACAGATAAAACAACATATAATCCAAGAAAATATCTGAAAATAAATTCTACTTATAGGTTATATGTTGAAAGCTACGATGTTCAAGTCTGGGTGTATGACATTATATTTAAGAAAGATGGTAAGGTTGATTCATTCTTGTCTGAAGCTTATATGCTTGAAAGTAGTTGGCAGGGTGAGAAGACAGAGAATTACATTACATATAAAGGAAAAAATATTATCCGGTTGGAGCAGGCGGAGGGGGATTTTATGGTACATACTCTCTTACTGATGAAACAATAAATGTTGAAGATGATAATATGTATAACGGCGGAGGAAGTATAATTTTTACAATGATTGCAGAAGGTAATATTGTAGTTAAATCTGTGAATGGAGTAGACGATACACGCTTTAAGGTTGGTAATGAATTTATATTGGTACAGTAAATGTTTTAGTAACGGATAAATAATTGAAAAATATTATATATTAGAAAAATGTAAATTAAGTTGTTTAAGTGGTATTATTACTACATGTTACAAATGAAAGAAAGTTGGTGCATCAAGGAGGCACAACAATAAACTTGATGATAAAGTTTATAATGCAACATATAAATTGGAACATGCAACAACATTTAGAGAAAAACAACAGACAGAAGCGGAATTAGAACGAGGTAAATATAATCGTGAAAGATATGGCTTAGATGAGGATGATTATGCGACGGCGTGAAATTTTTTCTGTAAATTTAGATCTTCTATGATAATTGATGCGGCTTGACAGCGATTTCTGCTATTAAGCCGTTGTTTATTTAATAGCAAAAATAAGCTGGTATAGGGTAGCTATTATTGATAATGGAATAAAGTCAGTACTCTTCCAACTTAAATACATGCTACAATCCGGAGCATAAATTCAGCGTATTGTGCACGTGAAGGAAAAACATCGTTTAAGTCTTTTGATATGGCTGCATATGCCAGAAAAATGTTTGGTATGTATAGTATAAAAGCAAGGATGTACGTCAACCTTGCTTTTATGCTCATAAAGTGATAATAGTACAATATTTGGTCAGAAAATTAATGAATTTAAATGTGATATATGATACAATTAGTAATAGATAATAAGAAATTATCCATGATATTAAGAATAACAGGTGAAAATATAATGACAGAATTTAAATTTGTATGCCGAGAAAAAGAACTTAATTTTGCTAAAGAAGCATTATTTAAACATAATTTTACTATTTATTATTATTTCATTGATAGTGGACTGACACATTACTTAAAAAAATTAAGTATAGATTTAAATACAGAGAATGAACTATGCTTTTATATCGATTGTGCTAAAAAACAAAATATAGCGGTTCAAATAGCAACGCAGATAATCTCAAGTTCAGACAAACAAAAAATAGGCACATATACGCAAAATCATGGCCAGATAATTAAAAAGATTATAAATTCATTGGCGTCTTCTATAGATATTATTCCTTTTGTTAATGCGGGAGATTTGATTTTTGGTCTGACAGATGCAATAAAAGATACGTTGGACACAGATATTGAGCATTTATCAGATTATAAGATTGAAAAGGCTATAATTCATATGCTAAGGCGGCTCGAAGAGAAGAAAAAAATAAATAAGGTATTTCTCTTAATTGATGATGTTAGTTCCCTAACTCCAGAGTCTATCGAATTTTTAGGTAAAATTATAGATTTTAATACAGTTAGTATTCTAGCTACTATGCCTAACAACCAAGTGTTTACAGGAAATGAAAATTTGTCTAAAATTTGTTTGAATACATTGGAATCATATAAAATAGATAAGGTGTTTGAACGCCCCAATGATAAAATGATCCAAGGATTGTTTAAATGTTATGAAAAAAAATATGACGAAAAATATTTAAATGTTTTTAATCGTTACGAAAGAAATATTCATATAATTATGTCCTTTATTCGTGGATTTTATATGGATTTTATAAGTATGGATAAAAAGTCTAAATTTGTGTTAAAAATCATGTTGATACTAGATACGTCCATAAAATATAATATGTTGTTTGATATATTCAAAAAAAACATGCATTTAAGTATTGATATGAATGAAGTTGATTTTAAATTCTTTATAAACCAATTGGTTGAAAAAAATTTTTTAGCCTTGGATCAAAATAATTATATATATTTAAATACTAATATTATAACTGAAGAAGAGATCAAAATAAATTTAGTAGATCGTCTAACTATTTCTAGAAATATTATTGACGTATTTGAAAATCATAAAAATGAGTTGACAATCTCTCAATTAAAATTTGCAATACATAATTTAGACAAAGACTATAATCGGCGAAAATCCTATATTTTATTACTATTAAAAAAAGACGAATTTAATCGAAATATAGAGCAGCAATACCTAGATATGCTTTTTTATTTAAATAATAAAAACGATTTGATTAATGTTTGTTGTATGTATTATGATTTGCAAGTGTATGATGTTCCGCGTTTAAGAATTCAACAACACATAGCATTTATAAATGATAGGGAATGTCAGGATTTGACGGCATTGCTAGAAGAACGGCTACATATGGATGACTATTGTAATAAGCTTTGGCAATTAGTTAATACCAGTTCAAACATCAACGAACAATGTTTATTAATGGCGGTATTATTTACTGCATTATTCAATAATGGCAATAATGATCAGTGTATAAAAATTTTAAAGGATACGAATTATAAATATTACTATAAAAAATTCAGTAAATCCCAATATTATCATTTCTTACTGAGAAATGTAAGTTATTATATGGATGATGTGAATGAAGGCATCCGGTGCTATAATCAGTGCCTTGCAAAATTTAAAAATAGTGATCCGGTTAATTATAATAGAACTTTATCAAATTTTATTGGTTATCTTATGAAACAAATACATAAAGAGCCAGCTGCTACTGTGTTAAATAATAAAATAAAAGAAGTAAGGTCAATTTTGGAATTTAATGATCCCAAATACTTATATTTGAATATTAACTATGGTATCTATTTGATGCTTAACACAGAGGATGATCCAACACCATATTTTGATTCGATTTTATATAATTCAGGCACAACAGAAACTCCATATATATACGCTAAAATTAACCAAGCCCTTTATATTGCCAAAAATAATCCCCCAGAGGCCTTGACTCTCCTTGACGAATTATTTTATACAGTAATATATGAGTCCCATGTTGTACCCACAAAAATATTCTATAAAATTAATCGATTACTTGTAGAATATATGAATAATATAAACAATTTTAATTTGTTAGAAGAAATTAAATTATCTCCGTTACGTGGCGATGAGAAATATACTAATAACCTATATTCATTTTATAAATATCGTTTTAAAAATAATATAAAGTATAAAACTACCGATTGGAAAAATCGTCTTTTACCAGGATATATATTTTATCATGGATTTGATGCCGAATTACTCATATCAAGTTTAGCAATGCCAAGTTCTAAGATGTGATGTATTATGTCATCATAGGTTTTAAAATGACTATTGAGAAAACTATTTACAAAACCTCCTTTTATACCTAAATTCATTAATACATTTACTTCTAAAAAATAAGGTATAGAACTATTTTCTTCTAATAAAAAATCGATACGGGCATAATCACAAGGTTGCATTGCTGTAAAATAATTTCGGGCCATATATGTAAGTTGTTTGTTTAATGTCAAATCAGTGCTTTCAAAACGATTCATTCCTGAATCGGCAAATCGTTTTTGAGAGTATGTCATAATATTACCTAACTTGTTAGATATCGTATAATGGGGAGTTGCAATAAGCGGCTCTCCTTTTACGGTATTCATGATAGAAACTCCGTAACATTTTCCTTCAATAAACTTTTCTACAATAACATCGATATTTTGTTCAAAATAATTTTGAGACTTCTTAATTGCATCCTCCCATGAATAGCAAAAAGAATCTTCATTTATATTTATTGAAGCACTTCCAAAACGCGGTTTTACAAAATATGGACCAGTAAATGGTGCAATTTTACACAGAGGATATTCTTTGGAACAAACAACCCAAGGAGGTGTTTTTAAACCTATATGTTCTGCAAGCTGTTTAGACATACTTTTATCTTCAACAAGAGCCCTCACATTTGGCGCTGCCCCTATATATTTTATATTATAGTATTCACAAAGCGATTGTACAAAGATTTCGCTATTTCTAAATCCAAGTCGATTATATACCGACCATACCAATTGATATTTTTTATGATTTTTTATAAAATAATCTACATCACTAGCAGTATCAATATTATATTTGCTCTTTTGTAAAATATCTACAATTTTCCAGTGATAAGTTTCGGCATAGAATTTTTCTTCTGGCGTTTTAGGTTTATTTAAAATAATTCCATTAGTAGGCGCAAATTGTGCTAAAAATAAAATATTAGGCATATTTTTTCCTCCTTAAAATGTTAAATATATCCAACATAACACTTGGTATTGTTTTCAAGTGTTAATAATCCATTTTGAGAATGTTTGTCAAAAAAATTTGATAAGCACATCTTATATGCAAAGAAGTTTTCTTTTTCTTTGTCTGGACAATAAGAAGCCGACTCATGAAAGCCCCAAAAGCTTTCTTTGTTAAATAAAATAGGATTATAAAACGATTTTATTTCATATTCTCCTGAAAAAAAGTCCATATAATCTCCATATGCTTTTTCACCTCTCATTCCACATAATGCTCCAGAAAAATCAGGACAATATTTTTTACTTATAGAATCAATAGCTTGCACAATTTCATCGTCTTGCTGCCGACAATTCCAGATTAATATTACATATCCCTTATTCTTTAGTATTCTCTGGCACTCTTTTTTAAATAATGTTCTGTTGAACCAATGAAATGATTGTGCTGCAGTGATGCAATCAATACTGTGATCAGGTAACGTTGTATTCTCAGCGGTTCCTCGAACAGAAATGAAATGATTGTTAGATGATAGCTTTGATTCTGCTATTTCTCTCATATCATTATTCGGTTCCACAGCATACACACAACCGCAAATGTCTAATAATTTTTTTGAAAGAATGCCTGTTCCAGATCCAATATCTGCAATGGTAGTATAAGGAGTTATATCTAAGCTAGAAGATAAATATGTAAACAATTCCGGTGGATAAGATGGACGATATTTATCATATATATCTGCCACTCCATTAAATATAGTTTCATTCATTTTAAACCTCCTTTGTTATGTCCAAGAATTATTCGTTGATTCTTTTATGATAAAATCCGAGGATAATTTCTTATTATCCTCGGAGGATTATATGAGAGTACAAATTCAAAATTATACAGGTTATTCAAATGATTTAGAGTATAGAAAAATAGTTGGAATTTTTCCGGATAGGGGGGAAAGGTATTTAGACACAATATATGACAAAGAATGGTGCAATAAGATAGATACTGGGATTTTAAATGTAGTCCAGCCAATAAAACAGTCTTGAAGTGGGTATTCTTCAAGACTGTTGAAACTACTATAATTGATTTGATATGTTCATGTTTTTGCGGGGGTGTTTTGACTCAAGAATATCTTTCTGTTTTGACATAGTAACATGTGTATATATTTCTGTCACATTTATTGAACTGTGTCCTAGCATGGTTTGAATATAACGGATGTCAACATTTTCTTCTAAAAGAAGTGTGGCAAAAGAATGCCGGAACATATGAGGAGTAATATGTTGCTGGATATCTGCAATGTGACAATATTTGTTAATCATTTCTCTTACGGACTGTTCAGATAAGCGGTTTCCGATATTGTTTACAAAGAAATATCTGCATGAGTAAATTTCAGCGTCGTATTCAGAATGGTATTTGTTCAGTGCAGTAATGACATTCTTATCACATATATGAATTAGGCGTTCTTTGGCTCCTTTTCCTTTAATCACAATAATATTGTTTTGTAGGTCTATATTCTGGTATGTTATTGTACAAAGTTCGGAGATTCTAATTCCTGTTGCGAAAAGCAGTTCAATAACAGCTATATCCCGAAGCGAGGTCTTTTTTCTGTAGTCGCTAGAGGCATTGTGATATTGCTCATATATCGTATTTAGTAATACCTCAATGGTATGTAAAGGAATTGTTTTAGGTAGTATGATTGGTTCCCGAAATCTTATTTGCAATTTGTTGAACGGATTCTGGTTAATTATTTCTTTATATTCGAGATAATGAAAGAGTGCTTTTAAAGAAGCAATTTTTCGTTTTACAGTTTTGGGTGTATACTGTTGATGAAGTTTTGAAACATATGTTTCTATTGTGGTAGAAGTAAAATCTGAGGCTTCGGTTACGGAAATCTGTTCAGAGAATTGCCGTAGGTCAATACGGTATGCCTTTAATGTTTTTTCGTCTAAACGCTTTTGTGTGCTACAATATTCTAAATAGTTCTTAATGTGGATTTGTAAATTGGTCATGATGTAATCTCCTTTGTTTTTATAAATTTCAAGAAATATATCGTACATTGATTTTAGATTTCCTGCTACAACATGGTATTTATTTTGCAGAATAGATTAATTTTTATTTTTTGTATTTTTTAGTCATACTTGGAAACGAATATGCTGTTCAAACCATTTGGCGAGCATTTGGCAAAAATCAATTTAGCATTTTGGCCATTTTATGTAATGAACAGCCGTTTTATGCAAAAATCATTGCGTTTTGGGAATATACCATATTATATATCAAGGCATAATTTTGAACGAACTGATTTTGTAAAATGGCTAGAAGAATGTTCTGTTTGGATAAACAATAAAGAAAAGGCTTCTTTTGATGATATTTTTCAATATTGGGAAACTCTTGTTTTACAACATCAAAATACAAAATATAAGAGCGAAAATGATAGATTGAAAATGAAACATCAATTATTATGTGTTCTACAGGATAGTATAGCGTTTAAAGATGAATTGAATGAATGGATTAAATACATTTTATCTGAATTAAGAATAAAAGATTTGCTTATAGATTCTGATATTATACCAGATGAATGGGAAAATCTTAAGAGTTTGTTGGAACTGGAGATGTGGTCGAGCATCAGGAGTCATACAAAACGGTAGCAGTATTAAAGACAATAGAAGTCTATTTGAATGTAGATTCTATATCTTTACTGTAGGTTTTGTATGCCTCTTTTTGTATTACACTACAATATCGCTGTTATCGTTTTGATGGCTCCGAGAAAGGAGTCAATTATGTATTATGATATTGTAGAGAGCGGTAAGAGAATTAAGGAAATGAGGAAGAAAGCAGGGATGACACAGGAAGAGCTTGCTGATGCTATTGGAATGACGAGGGAAGCACTGGCAAGAATTGAAACTGGCAAAAATGGTACTTCGGTTGATGGTATTATAAATTTTGCACATTATTTCTAGACATCTACAGATAATATTCTTGGATGGACGGATGAGAAGTTTTTTGATAACGATATTAAGAGAAAACCGAATTTAGTGGCGGAGGATAAAAAGAAGTTGGCATATAAGTGTATATTGGGGTTATTGGATAATTTTATTTGTTAGTATGGGCATTAACGAATAAAGTACACGTAATATACTATGTCCTTAAAAAGTATCTATTTTGAAGAAAAAATGCAAAATGGCGAATAAAATCATTGACAAATTGGCAAAATGTAGATATGATTAATATATGATTTTGCATAAAAATTGCAGAATGGAGGATTTTGAGAATGCTATTACAATTCAAAGTGAAAAACTATAAATCTTTTCTGGAAGATGCTGAATTTTCTATGGAAGCAGCCCCAAAACAGAAAGGACTCGATTATAGCTTAAGTAATATAAAATTTAAGAAGAGAATCATAAAAGGACTCAGTTCTTCTGTTATTTATGGACCGAATGCATCAGGTAAGACAAATGTGATTGGTGCTATGGATACATTGCGCTCTATTATCCTTAGAGGAAATATACGAAATGCTGAAGAAAAGGGTTCACCAAACCCTGCATCAGAGTCATTGGAGCTTATACCTAATAATACATTAAAGACTGCGAAACCGGTAGAATTTGGTATTACTTTTATGGAGAATAACCTTCTTATCAGTTATGAACTTGTACTTGATATCGGAAAATTTCTTGAAGATACACATAAGAGAAGAATTATAAGAGAGACTTTATGTGTCAATGAGTCCGTTATTTTTCATAGAGAAGAAAGTCTGGTTGTGGAAAATTTGAATGTAATTAAAAATTATTTGTCGGATTCCACGGATGTTAATGCTGATGGAATATATCAGATAGCAACAAATAGCCTTAATGAAGAAGAACTTTTTCTTACGAATGGTTTTAAGCTTTTGTATTCACAGAATCTTGTAAAAATCATATATGGATGGTTTGCAAATAAGTTTATGGTTATTTGCAGAGCAGATTCATTACAGTTGATTAAGAGATTTGCGGATCCGCAGAAACCGACTGTATATATTGAGAAGACAACCAATAGAGCAGCAGAACTTTTCGGTATCAATTCCAATGCGATAGGTTATGTTGTAGGGGATGATGATACAGGGGCGAAGTTATGCTCTATTTTTAAGGATGAGAAGAATAAAAAGATTGCAACGATGGCGGCGGAACTATTTGAGTCCTATGGAACCATTCGCTTTGTCACAATCTTTCCATTGGTACTTAAGGCTATACTGACCGGAGGAACTTTGATTGTAGATGAGTTTGATGCATCTATTCATCCGATGGCACTTATGAATATTATTAATATTTTTCATAATGATGAAATCAATATCCACCACGCACAGTTGATTTTTAATACTCATAATCCGATATTCCTTAATTCTAACATTTTAAGGAGAGATGAAATAAAGTTTGTAGAGAGAGATGATGAGACTCATCTAAGTGTCCTTTATGCACTTTCTGATTTTGGAACTACCGGGGATAAAGGTGTCAGAAAGCATGATGATTATATGCAACATTATTTTGTAAGCGAATATGGTGCCATTAAGGATATAGATTTTACTCCGATTTTTGAGGATATTATGAATCAGGAAAGAGGGGTGGAATCATGATTAAGAGAAAATCCACCAAAAAGTATTTCTTTACAGTTGAGGGTGAAACAGAGAAATGGTACTTGGAATGGTTAAGGGATAGAATCAATGAATGTGAAAAAGCTAACTTTAAGGTATCATTTGATATTCAGATTCAGAAAAATCCTTTAAAGAGAGTGAAGAATCTAACAGCAACGAACAAGACTGAAATTTGGCATCTGTCTGATTATGAAAGCGATGATCCTATTCATGTAAAACAGTTTACTGAGACGATGGATAATATGAAGGCTGCAGCCAATCTTGGTAAACAGATTTCGTATAAGTTTGGATATACAAATCTGACTTTTGATTTGTGGATTATCTTACATAAAGCCGCTTGTAACAGTTCCAAGGCTCATAGAAAAAATTATATTAATCCATTGAATCAGGCATATGGCGAAAAATTTGAAAATATGGATGAATACAAGCATGAAGCCAATTTTAAAAGATGCTTGGCACAACTATCTTTAGATAATGTCCGGTGTGCCATAGAAAGAGCTGACAACATAATGAAAAAAAACAGAGAGAATGGTTATTGCCTTTATGAGTACAAGGGATATAAGTATTATAAAGAAAATCCATCTTTAGCAATCAATGAGATTATTGAAAAAATTTTTAAGGATTGTAAATTAATATAGACGCAAAATATACACAAGCCGTTTGATCGTAAAGGTCAGATGGCTTTTTTTTGTGTTTTTTTTGTGAGCACCATATCACAAAATGTTAGCACAATGTCATAACAATTTAATTTGCTCTGCAATAAAATGTTTATAGGTTAAGAAATATGGATTGACCTACAGGACAAGCGGCGCGCGCAAAGGAGACATAATATAGCGTTATATGTGTCGTTAAACAAACCACACAGTAGACTTACTGAAAGCGGTGTGGAGTTACGA